>Ga0307513_10005678_pt1 | contig 16424 bp, 22 predicted proteins | sample 15_EM_MG_FD_202174 | JGI IMG/M metagenome (GOLD analysis project Ga0307513, IMG submission 202174) | Populus trichocarpa ectomycorrhiza microbial communities from riparian zone in the Pacific Northwest, United States - 15_EM | ecosystem: Host-associated > Plants > Roots > Unclassified | place... | reverse complement strand
CTGGGCCGCTTTCTGAGGCATTGCTTTAGGTGGGGTGCGGACGTGTATGAGGATATTCTTGAGTGCAGTCCAGCGGAACGGTTCCCGTTTAGGTTTCTCAGGAAGACGGGCGTGCATGGTGTCTGCATTTGAACTCCCGCCTTGAGGACTCGTCTCAAGTATGTTCGTCACAGATGAACTTCGAGAAATCGACGAGAAATGAGATGGTGTGTCGAATTGGACATTGGGTGCAGTGACGGAGCTGGCTGCACTCTCATTAGACGTAGGAGGGTCCTTTGGAAAGAATGATCGAAGCCTTGAAACGGTTGGATGAAGGAAACCGGGACGTAACAGCTTTGGATGCATCGGCGGCGTGGAGGGAGACTTGTGATGTACTTGGTCCTATAGTAAAAAGGTCAGCTTATGTGAAATGAGAAATATATCCAAATAATATACCTGCACGACCAGAGGTGTCGCGGATGGAATTGGACTAGCGGAAATATCTCGCAAAGGCCGCTCAACTTGGCGTTCCTCTTCAACATCTTCGAGATCAGCGGCCTCAACTCCCAAAACCTCACTCAATCGTTCGCGATATCCTCCTTGTGGCGCGTCTTGTCCGTTGTAAACGAATTCATCGTCAGACCCTTCGTTCGTCCTGTCATGTTCCTCTTCACTGTCCCCGAGGACATCATTCAATCGTGAAGAGTAGCTTTCTGATGGATATTCGAAGGCCTCATCTTCACTCTCGACTGGCGAAGTTGTTGCACTCATGGTTCAAAGGCGTTGCTTTGTGGCATCTTTGCTCTCTTTCACTTTCAGCTTCACCCGTTTTGCTATCCTGCGATGAACAACACATGGAACGCAAATCCAATTGTGTACGATCTCTCTTCCAAAAAGAGTGCGACTAGCTCTGCCGGAGAAAAGGACGTAGAGGCTGGGTGGCTCTTGGCAGACGCAACCGTGGATGAAGATGTTAACGGTGTCGAGCCTATAACTGAAGAAGAAGTTTTCGGTATGTTTTAGGATGGAGAAGTTTGATGGCTTTCGTTCTAACAGCGCTCGTGCAGACCTCATCCGCTCCATCACCGACCCTGAGCATCCCCACACGCTCGAGAATTTGCTCGTAGTATCTCAAGGACAAGTAAATATTTTAGAAGATCTAGTACATGTGCAATTTACCCCAACCGTTCCGCACTGCGGGGCCGCAACCATTATTGGCAAGTCCGATCGTTTGAGTCCGAGCTTAAATTGACAATAACACAGGACTATGTATCCGTGTCAGGCTTCTTCGAAGTTTGCCTGATCGTTTCAAAGTGGATATCACGATAAAGCCGGGGACGCACCAGAGCGAACGAGCCGGTATGCATCGTTACTCACAAATATCGCTATGAGTTAACGTCGAGGTCAGTAAACAAGCAGCTCAATGATAAGGAACGTGTAGCTGCAGCACTGGAGAATCCAAACCTATTAGAGGTCGTGGAACAGTGCTTGTCCTCATGCACAGTACATCGGTGAGGCGGTGAATTATATTTTTAGGATGTAACAGGAAGGCAGAAATGAGCTGGAAACTGGTCATGTACGGGTCGGGGAACTGAGCTGGTTTCCACCTCGTTTCCTTGGGCGGCCCAATGGTGAACCCGGCGACTCTAATCTTGGTAACCAAATAATTTAGTAATTTAGCTTGTTGACACTTTATTATCGAGGTAACAAGTAATGCCCAAACCCTTTGGGTTTCGTATTATTGTGGGTAGTTTGAACCCGCTGCCATTACCGCGAGTAAACGCGCGTAGTCATGTCTTTATTTTAGCCGGTTTGTGCAATCAGAACGGCTTTATAGCTGCCAAGCCGCAGAGGCCGATACGCATTTGACTCATCTATGGTAGACATCGAGAGCGCATCGTAGTGTACCGTGGAATGATTGCGCCGAGGGAGAATGTCCTCGTTTTTTAGGGGCTATCCTTCAGTGTCATACTTAAAGAGCGGGGTATGGTTCGAATGTATAACATGACTTCGTCCTTCATGGGAATTAGCGTCGCATCTCAAACAGATATGCAAACCGGCCAACCGGTTTTCATAGGTTTGTGTACTCTCTTCCTCAAACCCAACTTTACGAATGTCCCAGCTATTGGAAGTATTCTTGTCGCTCGCTGTTGATTTCACGTATCACAGGGCATTTGCATTGTTTATATGTGTATACACTTAGGCATCGATCTCCATTTTCGTCTTTGTATCCACCTCTGCATACGGTAGTGGCAAGGATGGGGGCTCTTCACCCGTCAGGTCCTCCACTTTAATGGTCACAGGTGCAGGGGTGCCGGTCATACTCCTATCCCCAACTGGAAATGCTGGAGCAGGAGACTGCGACATAGAAGCTCCTGGTGCGCCACTTTCGTCTAAGCTCATCACGTACTGCTCCCACCCAGCTTTGGCCCGCCTCCGCTGTGCACCAGTTAACTCCTTCCCAGGATTGAACAGTGATTTGTCTAGTGTGCCTCCTGGAGGTGGAGTCGGCGATAGCTCAGCCGTGGATGGTACTCGACTGTACGCGGACTTGGCACCAACGGGAGCAGGAGTGCCGGACTGTGCACGGTCAGAATCTGCTCTTATAGCAGCCGCCATTGTAGCCCTTGCACCAACTCCACCTTTCTTCTGAGCGCGTTGGGCTTCCCTCCGCGCCCGATCCCGTTCCCTTCTTCGTTCCTTTTGTAAGCGGATTTTCTCGTCTTCAGCATCGTAGTCGGCGATACCGGACTTTTCCTTTGCTCTTGCCGTGTTTTCTCGTGCTTGGTGCTCTTCCAGATCGTCCAGCGCCATCATCTCCACAGTATACTCATCGTATCGCTCGCTCATGGGCCGCCACGTTCTGGGACCATTTTGAGCATCTTCTAATCGTCCCTCTAATAGTGCATCAATATCTGGAGGTGGGGGAAAGACAAAATCTGGCCCAGCTTTGATGCGTATTACGGCCTCATAAAAGACGGACAGGAATGGGTAATAACCGAGTGTACCGTCGTCGTAAGGGTTATGTCGCATGTTAAGATACCGTTGCGACCGATCCTTTGTCTTCTTCTTCGAGCTCTCCCGCAATTGTAAATAATCGTAAAGGTCCGAAAATGCTACTCCTTGGCACTCTCCGTTAATAAAATAAACAATCTTTGAGCTTTCGAGAATCGGCAAGGGCCGTAAGTTGGGCGCTTTGTTCTCGGTCAATTTGCGAGGCTTGGTTTTCTTGGTTGGTGGCGCCACCGCTGCTTTCGCCTGGTCATCCATAAGAGCCTTCATTTCCAGGGCCACTGGGTATTCCGCCATTTCAAAGTACGGCTGTAGCTTCAGACCAATAGGGATGCGCTTGCGCATGAGCCGGGCTGGGTCGTCTGGGTCATTCGGAGCAGCGGTGCGCTTTGGAGGGAGGGAAATGTACATTCCGATGACATCACCCTGCCCAAACGGTTTTCCATATGGTTTCGGTCTTGAAAGAGTGACTTTATCTCCAGTCAAATCACGTATGCCGTAACTGTATCCGTCCAAGCCGACGGGTCCATTGAGAGACGCCTCCCGTCTTCCCCATCCTAAACGGACGTGTCGGCCCAGTGCTACCCCATTCGCGACAGCACTAGCCTGCTCGCCGCCGTCGGTCTCTGCCGCTCTGGAAGCGCGCTCGATATGAACCTCCATGTACCACTTTCCCTCTCTAACGGGGACGTTACATCTCACGCTCCGGAACCCACCAAACCCCTCCATCGTCAATCCATCCTGAGAAACGCGTATATGGGGCGAGCGGTCCTCCCAGCTGGCCCGCACATACCCAGCCGGAGCGCTCTCCTGCGAGCGATGCAGAACCAGATTTCCTGGTTCAGCTGCACCGGCGGGCGAGTACCGGAACAAACTTTTATTGACGGGGACGTCGGGCGTAAGGAAGTAGGTAGAATTGGGGGCAGAGACGAAAGTTGGAGGCTTAGACACACGTGTGGCAGGTAAAGCAGCAAGGTCTAACGGAGCTGTGGAATGAGATAGCGATTCGGCGGCTTGGCCACCTCGGTATGCGGTTGTTTCGACTGTCCCGAGCGCAGGGGAAGAACGACCTGAGTTGGTTGGGTCTGGGATACTGCTTGGTCCACTTGGGGGCGCCGAGCTTTGATCATCCCCGCGTTTACGTTTCAGAGACTTTGATTGAGCCATCCTTGCAGGTGGCAGGCAAGTCAACCGGTCCTTTGTGCTAACCACACTGGTCTTTTTCTCGGAAGCACCGACGAAACTTGAAACAAGAAAAGAAGCACAAGGTCAACTCAGATCGGCCCATCAGAAGGCAGGGCCATCCGTGCGCGAACTAATCTGAGATATGAGGACCAGGTCCCGCAGGCACAAGGACGCCACTTAGGGCACATAGATATACACGATTTGCTTTGAGGGTGGCACGAGGGCGATACCGAAACTAGCTGAAGAATTTGAGATCCGTATCATTACCTTTGGGGAGTGGCCATATCTAGCGGAGTATAGTTAGATCCGGGAATCTTTCCCGAAAGAATACTCCTCACCCGGCACGCTATCTTCGCTTGAATGAGTCCCATTGGCAGTGGCCCGTACGTTCGTGAGTCAATTGAAGCCGTAGCATTATCCCCTTGTACCCACACATGACCCTCGGGTACCAAACAATGCTGTTTGGACATCCTGAGATGGATAGGATCCACGTTCACTACGTCGCCTGGCAGGCCAATAACTCGCTTGCACACTAATGTCGTGGGGTTTGAGGGAGACCTGAAGGTAATCAAGTCGCCCCTTTTCAGTGTTTGGAGCTGTGAAAGCGAAAGTTTTCTTTCGAAAAGCCAGTCTCCACTGTAATTGAAGGTCGGGAGCATGGAGACACCTTCACACTGTCCGTGTGTAAGACAGAGAAGCCTTATTAACCCCCCTACACACCATGCGAATAGTTCCGACATGTGAGACAAGCAGATGGCCGAGAGAAAGCCCCTATTAGTGAGAGTGAGAATTCGTGGTTTGTGCACGACGACGAGCAGGTGTAAGCGCACGGCGATGAACAGGGCAACTGGACGCCGACCGAGAAGAAGCAGCTTGAGCGTTTCCCGCATTCCCCACGAAACGCGCGCGCACTTTCGAAGCAAAGCGCGTCACTGCCAAACAAACCTCCCACACCTTCACCTTCGCCTGTGACACACTCCGAAGTCAATACGTCTCTCCATCCACTCCTCACAGCGCGTCTCCACAGCTGCTGCTTCACTTAATATGGCCCATCCGCTTCGTGCGTGTCGGAACTGTGTTTGTGGGCCTCATCTTCCAATCTATTCCATGCACGAACATCGTTATCTATTGTCCACCTTAGCTTTCCTGCATGAGCGTAGTTCATCTCCATTGTAGGGTCCTTTTTGCCATTGTGAGCTTGTACTTGCCATCTAGATCCAGTCTAGACCCACCAGATGGCCTAATCATTTGTGCATCGTGTGTGTTGATATTGTAGGTATGTTTCAATATTCACGCGCTACATTGTTCGTAACCTGTAGGATACAGTGGGTATAGGAGCGTACTTCAGGTATCACGAGCATGACGACTCGGGGAGGGTCAAGAAGAGTTGATTTCCCAGAGCTGCTTAGCTCGCTCATAAGGATCGCCATCAGCGGAAATTGGAAGTACGCGAATATCACCAGACTCGCCCCCTGAGAGGCCCGTCGTCAGTCTTAAGCAATATGCACTCATGCTAAAGAGATGTACTCACGAACGATGACCTTTTCCACGTTCCCTGTCGCGTCGGATTTGACGTCGAATCCCACCTCCTTCAGAATCCTTCCACGGAGCGCGACAGAGTCTAGCTCATGCTCATCCATAGGGTCTTTCTTCTCCCAGTCGGCAATCTCCTCCTTCAATCGTTTAATATCCGCCATTCTAGCCTGGATCTGTGTGTCGTTCTCCATAATCGTCTTGGCAGAGGCATACCGCGCTTGGTCAAGCGCTTCCATCGCGTGTATGTGATCCGACTCCGTCGGTGCTGTGGGTTGGCGTTGTGAGGCAAGTTTGGCCTCTTCCAACGCCCGGGAGAGGGCTGTAACAGGATAGGGCCTTGATGAGTGGGGTAGGACGAGACGCGTTTGTAACAGGACGAACCACGGAGATCCTTTTGAACCTTCTGGAGGTGCTGTTCACGGGATGCTTTTACGCGTCGAGCGTGTTCGCCAGCCTCAGTCATAGAGCGGATATCGGCGGTAGCGTCGAGCAGCTTGGCAGCACCTTCGAGGAGAGCACTGATTGGATCCATATGATCGTAATGATTAAAATTGTAACTAATAGGAAGCAAGTGTCGATCCTTGCCTTGCATCTGCCCATTCTGGTTCCTTCTTTGGAGGCCTACCGCTGGGTTGTAGCGTAGTCGTACTCATGTTAGCAGGAACAAGCTGTCCAGGTGACTCTTAGAGCGAGTGCAGGCACAGCAAGTGAGTGTCGGGAGTCCGTCAGATCCTCTTCGAATATCGTTGGTGGCCAACCTGTTTGAAGGTCACCAAGACCGGTGGAACGAATTCGCCCTTGCAGACCTTGTATATCTGCTTCGCGCCTTCTTGTGTCGGTAGACGAGCCCTGTCCGATCCTCCTTTTACGCCTCAAACACAATTTCAAACCTCGACCACGCTCAACTGCAGGATGCGACCGCGAACAACGCCACGAGCAGTCTCCCGGATACGGAGCACTGTCGCTTTGCATCTTGGTAGACGATATTTCCGCCCTCAGCCACTCTATAGAGACGATCCCCCCACCACTTCGCCCAACAATGAGCAGCCTTGGATGCCTGGTCTTGCAAGTCCGCGGCAGGTAGCTACGCAATATCATTAATAACACTAGGAGTGCTGATTCGATGTTGTATTGGGCTTGTAGCTCGTTGATTATTTGAATGACTTCGTTGTGGGTCAGCCGCGGGCGAAGAAGGTCATCGCTGTTGCGTCAGTATCCTACTCTTCTTTACGAACCACTCACCTACATGATGCCTAACACAGCGTGTACAACCACTACAACCGGGTCAGGGCGAACGTCGGTCCAAGACCGGAGGAACCAAGCCAGGAGTGGATTCAACCTGGTATCAATCCTCAAAAATTTCACACGCGTCGTTGATCTATTGCTATAGTAAACTCTGTGAATTCTGCAACAGGAGTGACGCTCTATCCGCACCCTGTCCGGCGAAGGGGTGGTGGTCATACACCGTTACAGTCTCGTGCACCTGTCCCACTTTATGAGAAGAGTAATCTACTATTAATCGGTCCTACTGGAAGCGGAAAAACCTTACTAGCACGGACTTTGGCTAGGGTGCTGGATGTACCATTTTCAGTAAGCGATGCCACTACATTTACGCAGGTATTGAACCAATACTACTCGTGTTTCCGTACAATACTGAGATACTGATCCACACAGGCAGGCTGTGGGCACCCGATCTAGGGATTCTCGGGCAATATTTCGACTAACGCGCTTCTACAGATGTTGGCGACGACGTAGAGCTGTGTGTATATCGACTGGCGTGTCTATCTCTGCTCCTTTGTGACACCGTTATTAACAGCCATATAGTTACAAGCCGCAAGCTGGGATCCACATAAAGCGAGGTACAGTCCGTGATTCCCATCCAGTGCCTTTATTGATACCACTTCAGCACCGGAATCATTTACATAGATGAAGCGGACAAACTGGCCAGACGCGGGAGCGGCGGGGATGGACAAACCCGTGATGTTGGCGGAGAGGGTGTACAACAGGCATTGCTAAGGATGATGGAGGGGTCCGTAGTCACTGTCACTGCGAAGGGAGGGGATAACACCGTCGCTGGTGCACAAGATAAAGGAAAGAGGCTTGGGCCTGGAGGTGAGTCTCATCTTTGGCCCAAAGGGCGTCTGACAGGTATTCTTCAGGTGCTGGAGAGACCACCTATCACGTAGATACGAGCAACGTGCTCTTCATCCTCTCCGGAGCATATGTGGGGTTGGACCAGATTGTACGACGAAGGCTCACCAAGGGGGTAGGTCAAATTGCCTTAAAAGCCTTGGAAGTTGGATAATAGTTTGGCAGTCCATTGGTTTTAGCGCCCAGTTGAAGCAGAGCGATGATGGCAAGGACGGTGATTTTGTGCCATTCTTCACGCCGAATGGCAAGAGGGCGAATGTGTGGGATATGGTTGAGCCAAACGGTGAGCTTGTCTGTAATCTGTAACCTATTATGCTGATTGCAGTCGCAGACCTCGTTCGTTTCGGGTACGCCCTGGACCTCTTCCTTAGATATATTACTAACTACCCTGCTCTGAATACCCAGCTACATACCAGAGTATGCTCCCGCTTTCGCTCTCTGCCATAGCCTGTCTAACACAAATCCAGATTTGTCTCCCGTCTCCCAGTTCTAACGACCCTCCACCAACTCACTGAATCGGATCTCTTACGCATTCTCACAGAAGTCAAAGGCAGTTTAATCTCCCAGTACACCGCTCTCTTCGGTTACTCCGGTGTGGAGATTCGATTTACCAATCCTGCACTGCGAAAAATCTGTGCACTGGCAGTTGAAAGGGGCGGTGGTGCGAGAGGGTTGAGAGGGATTATGGTGCGACCTACAAATCATTTTGCGAACGGGAGTTGCTGACATGATCGTGGTGCGTATAGGAAGCGCTCCTACTGGATTCTATGTACGAAGTACCCGCGTCGGGGATTAGACATGTCCTTATTACGGAGGACGTGGTAGACGGCAAGTGCCCGGCGCTCTATTGGTCACGAGGGGAGGGGTCGGCATTCTGGCAGGCATGGGCGTATGAAGAGGAGAAGGATGCAGAGGCCAGGAGGCTAAGAGGAGAAAAGCACGATAGCGACTATTCAACATCACCACTATAATATTGGACCAGGACGATTGTTTTCTTGTCAAACCACTGAATTGTACGGGTGAAATGTGTTGTATAATCATTGGTATCGTTAACTCTTTACGGTGTCAGCGGAGTTTCAACCGCGGACAAAGAAACCCACTTTGAACTGAACCGCGTTTCGTCTCGCACATCGGCTGATTGTACAAGATGTTTCTGAAGCCGCACCAAAAAGCTGCTGCACAGACAAAAGTGGTTGTAGAACCCGCGTTGCAGCCCTGGGTTGAGAAATAGCGAGTGCTCCTAGTGGATGTCCTAACACGATCTGACATTCGCTCCAGTCGTCCACGAACTATTGACGACGTGTCTTCACAAGAACATGCAGTTGCAGTACTCCGCAAAACCCTCACGTCTACGAATGTCTGCTTGCCACCCAATGCTAGATTCATTCAAACTCATGCTCCATCCTATCCTTCCAGCTTCCTCATATGCTCTTTTATGGACCACCGGGTACAGGCAAAACCTCGACCATTCTTGCGCTGGCGCGTCAACTCTTCGGGCCGGAAAACTTTCGCCACCGTGTGCTCGAACTGAACGCATCAGACGAGCGTGGTATAGCCATCGTCCGAGAGAAGATCAAAGACTTTGCACGGCAAACACCGAAGACCAGTGCGGGAGAGGGAGACTACCCCTGCCCGCCATACAAGATTATCATTCTGGATGAGGCAGATTCAATGACGCAGGATGCACAAGGTGCTCTAAGACGGATTATGGAGACATATGCAAGGATCACAAGGTTTTGTTTGGTCTGCAATTACGTTACCAGGTAACGTAGCGATTGGGTGGTGCGCAAACGCCGGCTGACAGTGGCCTGTAGGATCATCGAACCCCTCACTTCACGATGTTCGAAATTCCGGTTTAAACCCCTCGACATGTCCTCCACTCAAAGCAGATTGGAATTTATCGCCGAAGCAGAAGGCGTGACGGTCACCCCAGAGGTCATCTTCGCACTCGTGTCGACCTCAGGCGGCGACCTCCGTCGTTCAATCACGTACCTCCAATCTGCTTCCCGGCTCTCGTCTTCCACCACCCCTCCGATACCTATCACCCCTGCGGACATCCAAGAGATTGCGGGCGTCGTACCGGACCATATTATCGAAGGATTTGCGAATGCCCTTGGTGTGGATGTCGTCCGCCCAGACAGTATGGATATTGACAGTGGGGAGAGTCGGGCGAGGAATTTCGATGGAGTGCGGAAGAAAGTCAAGCAGCTCGTGCGAGATGGGTACAGTGCTGCTCAAATTCTATCTCAGGTACGGGGCTATACAGAGGTACTGTTCATGTAGAGCTCAAGCCTCTTGCAGCTTCATGATCTAGTTATCGTCCACCCTAACATGGACTCGAGGCAGAAATCTCGTTGTTCTCTTATCTTTGCTGAAGCTGACAAGGCGCTTTGCGATGGTGCTGACGAGGAATTGTGGATTTTAGAAGTTGGTATACGGGTATGGAAGGCGTTAGCCCCTGTGAAGAACTAGAGGTCTCAATCACGGTTTTTTTTGGCTGTACGATTTAGCTTGCTGTATCGCTATCACATCGTCCCTGACACAAACAAAACAACCTGAGTGCTTAGATACCAGTACATGGTATCAGTCAATTGTCATCTCCTGCCCGCCCTCTGTCGGTTGGGGACCAGCTTTCCCTTCAACATCATTCTTTGCTTGTTCTATCTCTCGGCTGATGCTCGTATACACGTTTGGGTGCTCAACTGTTTCCCCTCGCAAACCCTCGCCTCGCTTCAGCCCATGTGTGATCTCGAACACGCGCGTGCAGGCGACTTGCAAATGGTTATTCTTGACGAGCGACATCACGTCGTTCACTTCCATGCCCGACACGCCCATCATGGATTCAAGTGCGCTGCGAAGGGCAGGCTCGGAGTAATGCCTGAATGGGCAGCCGTGGTTTTCGTCGCTTCCCGGGGTTATCGTAATAATCGTGGCGCAGCTACGGTCAGGCCCATCAGCTTGACAGTGTATAGAGAGTGGGAAAATACGAACCTTCGCGGGGTGTAGTTGTGTTGTCGGCCGACGAGACCGTAGGAGTGTTTAATATTGTAAACATATTCCTTGTCAAACTTGCCGTCTGAGGCCTTATAGTATCCTTGGAAGCTCTTTCTCCAAAAGGCTAGGGCTTCGTCGATTGGGAGACCAATGGCCTATCGAGCAAGTGAGATGGTCAGTTTTGAGAAGGCTTTGAAAAAGACGTACCTTCAAAAAAAGCCCATATTGTAACCTCCCTTGGTGCTTGAGATGGTGCTCTTTCCGCAGATTCATTTGCATCGCCCGCATGCAAAGAGGGAAATGTTTGGAGAGGTAGTCCACTTGATCCGCACGGATAGCCTCCGAACTTTCATACTCAGCGGATAGTTCGGATGGGACACCATTAACGAATCCCTTTGATAAATGGTCGAGAATCGGCGTGAGTCGGTCTTCGTCCAGTCGCGGGAGCGCCTTGGCAGTTGCCTAGATAAGGTGAGAAACTGCGCCAATATCACAGATATAAGCTCACGATGAGGCCGTCTTCGAGCTTGTTTTGGAATTCTTGGATGATGAAGCTGGACTGTTCCCTGCTCGGGACATAGGCCATGCCCCCCTTTAAGAACACACGGCGAGATTCAACAAGTCTCAGTACGCGTGTCCAACGGAGTTTGTGGAATCGCTCTTGTGGGAACGTCACGATTTGGCTTGGAGGTGTGCAGGCGCGGAGTTCCTTCTCAAACTTAGCCTTCTCTTCTTTTGAGACCTGAAAGCAGGATGAGTACACTCTCGAGGAATCCTTCAATTAGAGAACTTGCCTCGATCCAACCAAAGTCTCTCGACCCCAAGAACTCCTCTCGCTCTTTAGTATCATCGCTTTCGTAACGAATCCTGAAGAGGGTGGTTTCAAGATTGACATATCGTCTTCTTACGTCCTCTGTGCTTCTGCAGAACGCAAGCCGGAGAACAAAGTGGCTAACATGATCACTGCGCCGCTCGCCGTCCAGATCGACCCCTGTATTCGAATTGCAGCTGAGAGCCAGGTACTTCTTGCATAAGTCCACTGTCGACCTCTTGACCTCGTCCCAGGGGCGGTTGCGAGCTTGTGCAGATTCTATCTCTGCAAGGACGCGGAGACGTGCCAGGGCCCAGGTCTCGAACTGTTCGAGGGTGACATCAAAAAGCGGTGGTTTATCGTAGCTGAAGGGTATATATGAGAAAATGACGCGACTTGCAAGTGGCTAACGGCGCCCACAAATTAAGTCTGTGTGGATAATTTGGACGGAAGTGGTTCTCTACGGTTGGAGGCGGAGGGCGGGTGGATGGACCAGGTTCTGGACGGCGATGAGCAGTGAGAGACGCCATTGCAAGTTGCTGGTGGTTGGTGGCTGGGAGACCGTTGTTTGTTTGGCCAAACGCGTGAAATCTCCGATTCTTCTTCCCTCGTTCTTGAGCTCCTTCCTCCCTTCTCTCCCGAATCCGCAAATCTGGATGGAAGTCGACTACCCACAAGTAGAGGAGGCCTCGACCGCGCCCGTGCCCCCCCAAGCTGGTGAGGCACAATTTCTCTCTCGGACGACATCAGGCGTCGTGATCCTCTGCAGCCAAGTCAGCGCCCAGTATGGCCCACATAGCAGAGCTCAAGAGTGGCAGGGTCATCTGGAAGCAGAAGCCGCTTGCTTGCGATAAATTATCAGAAACGTTACAAGGTTCGGTTACGTTTTGTACGGTCTCGCCAGCATGCTGAGTACCCTTCTCTTGCAGAGATCATGGCCTTCCGGTCCGTGGTAGAAGGTCTCGATGCTCCACTAGAAACAATTCCCGAATCACATCACCCGGTCATCGCCAAACTGGTGCATGGAAGGTACTAATGGCGATTCCTAGGCACACCGCATGTTGGTGACTTTGTTCATCTCCTCTAGCGACAAGACCATTGCGACACTAGCAAAGAGCGTACAGCAGGAATTGCTCCCTCCCACCATTGACGAGTCGCAGGAAGACGACAAGGAACCCCCACCGCCTGTTGTCCCTCTCGAAGTTGTTGAGAAAACAATCCAGTCCTTGGCGACTAGGGTCAACTGGGGAATTGACAACGGCGTCGCTGTATGGATGTCTGTCCCCACCTATCTGGCACCCAATTGCTCATGAACTCCTAGGCCGTTTGTGTATGGAGGTGGGAGGTTAATGACCGCTTGTGGCTTCCAAAACAAATCCAAGACAAGGCTGAATCGCGATACCAAGAACGTGTCGAGGTGATTTAACTAATCGCTTCTCGTCTCTACTACGGTTCATGAGCTCATAGTACAATCAAAGGCCAAGAAAGCATTGGTGGCTAACTTTGACGCATTGTCTGAGACTGAACAAAACAGACTACTGAAAGGAAAAGCTAGTAGGCGGATTAGATCTACAGCAGATGGCGATGGCAAGGAGAACGTATGTTAGACCTCTTCTCGTCTAGCTGAATGCTCACTACAATCTTAGCAGGCTCCTGGCACTTCGGAGAAGCCAAAGACTGGCAGATTGAAGAAGGGTGAAGCGGTGGGAACGGTCAGTGCATTCTCTGGCCTTCAATTGCGTTGAATAGAGGTTGTATTACAGGACATGACTGAATGCGAGAAGGAGAAGATGACAAAAGTCGAGAAGACGAAGAAAGTCGAGGCCTGGACGACAGGCAAGAGCGCGACCATGCTCAGTGCATGGCTTTCGAAACCCACTGTCAAACCATCTACATCAGAGTCCAAACCTACGAAATTCCTGGCGCCCACCGTTTCCGACTTCGAAAGCTCATTCCGACCCTTTGTTGTGAAGAAGAACACTGACCTTGCGCCCAGTAATTACTTTAAGAAACAGGTGGAGACGAAGAATGCTACCTGGAAAGAGATCATTGAACTGAATGCCGATGGTGAACAGGTCAATGCAAGCGCGAGACCAAATGTAAAGTCCATCACTCTATATCCCAAAGGTACGTTACCACTGCACCTTCCGGAGCACATTCTTGACGTTCTTTAGATTCTCTTCTCCCTTTCGGTGGCCCCAGCACCCGCCCCTCGACATCCTACAGTCAACGTCACGGCAACTCTCGTGTCCGTTCCTCATCCAAACACAACGTCAAAGAGCTCATGTCCCGCATCACGGAAGCTGCTGAAGAAGGCGACTACACCACTACATCGGACCTCGCCAAGCTCCTTGCCAACCGCAAGATTATCCGCCTCCGGTTCATGCATTTCTCACACGAAGGCCGTCCCGAATATGTCGGGACATGGACTAAATCTTCTACCACTGTTGGTCCCCGTACGCCATTTGCCAAAGATGCGGCGATCGACTACCAAGCAGAGGGAATCGACGCCTGGTTGGAGGAAGAGGAGGGCGAGGCAGACGACCTTGCAAGCTCAGGTGAAGATGATGATATTGACGAGGATGGCGATTCCGAAGACGACTGGATCGTTTCGGATGATGTTGTGGAGCCCGTGGACGGAGCTGAGGTGCAGGGATCGCCCCATCCTTCTCTCTCGTCGTTACCTGGTGTTGGCAAGCGTAAGGCTGACGGTGACGGAAAGAAGAGTGGGCTGAAGAGGAGGAAAATCGTCACTGCGTTTGTGCCCGAAATTGAAGGCCCTGTTTGGGAACCTACGACTGGGGGGTGCACCAGACCATTTGAGAGATACCGGATCCGCTTGCTTAATGGTGAGTTTCGACTATGCCATGATGCCCTCTGTTGACCGAGTGACTGCTAGATACCCCGTACCCCATCGACCCCTTCACTTTTATCTCGGAAATGCGGCAACGCCACAAGCCGACCTCTTCCTCTGGGCAAACCAAGACTGCAGATGGCTTCATCATCCCTGCTCTCCCCGACCGCATCAAATTGGACGACGCGTCTACCTCCGCAAATGGCACCGCTCCTGCCAAGAAGCGCGGATCGGGTACTTCCTCCCAACCAGTACCAAAGACAACCATCCCAGATTCGCTTCTTCCCGAGTTCGTCGCCATGGTGCATGGCTCCACAAGTAACCGGCCTGTGCTCGTCGACGAGGTCTATCAGGCTCTCAAGGACCGCGGCGCGAAGAAGAATGCAGTTGAAGCCAAGTTCAAGGAGATTGCTGTGAAGGATAAAGGCACAAAGAAGTGGGTTGTCTCTGAGGAGGTACGCAAGAGCATTGGGCTGGCGTAGGTTCGGGGAGCCAGCCGTTAGAGTATGGACATCCAAATATATAAACCAAATACAGCAATTTTTGTTTCACGAAGTTCACTACTCCGACCCAACTTCTGGTGCTGCCACCCAAGCATGCGTTTATTTATTTGTTTTCATATTTGCCTCTGACACTCCAAATGCCATAGGGGTTATTCTGTGACGGTGAGAAGGGACCCTTCTCAGTGGGACCCTTCTCAATGACAGTCGTTGAACGAAGCGGTAATGAAGAAATTCGGACCTCGTCGCCCGTGCCCCTATAAACTCACGTTCTATCGCATCAATGTTGATGGATCCGATCTGTAGAAAAGTATCGAGAATGTGAAACGCATATTACAGACTTGGAGGTCCTTGGGCTATCTCACGAGGCTCAACCCCTTACACAAGTTATCGAAGGTTCTTGGGTTCTCGATCCATTCTGTAGAGAAGATCCACATTCTTGTTCAGCCTCCACCGCTCGAAAGTGAGTAAATAGATTCATGAGCCTGACGTGACTAGCTCTGCAAACGTAGCTGGTTCCATGCATAGACGCAAGCGACATTCGTCACCAAGGAAGGATATCGGCAGTGTAGGATGTGAGTTAATGCCCCCGTTCCAAACATCGTTAATCAAAAAAATCAATCTGCCATGAGCCGTGGTGAGCCAGGCCGGCCCTCACAGCCATCTGGTTTGTGACCGAACCCACTGAACCGTTGAGGACGAGAGTGTGTGGTGTTAACATGATCACCAAAGCTTTACGCTTTTGTAAGCGGCTCGGCGCACTGGCAACACGACCAATATTAATGATGATTACTGTCGTTGCGATAGAGAACCCGCTTTAAACAGTGTGTTAATACTATTCTATTAGATGCCTAAGAAAAGGAAACCTCCCGGACACGGTTTCATAAGAGCGAGAGTACTGATTAGCCTGATTTATTTCGGTACCCCTAATCCCCACCCTGCTCTCTTTGAGATCTCTACTCACAAACAACTTCCTTTTTTCGAGAATGGACACCATCCACACTCGGATCGCAAACTTCAATCCTGGCTCAAGTACGGTTGCCAACAACCGTGTGCAACTCTCAAAGCGGTTATGTTCTGTCACCACAACGAACCCAAGCCTTCCGATGCACCCAAGCACCCTCTAACGGTACGGGATGGTGCCCCTTGTAATACGAACAAAAGCGTATGGACCGAACCCAATTGGGCTCAGTCTCAGCAAAGAAGAATACGTCGAGGTGTATGCCACTTGTGAAGAAAGCTGAATTGTGGTAATAAGTTGGGGGATCGGATCTATGCACCCACTGCAGGTCACGTTGGCTCTATCAAGGCTCTGTTTCATTTTGTTTGGACCAAGGTTAGCAACTGGCATTTCACTCAGTCTCCATCATGTAAATGTGGTTGTATTTGGGAAGGGGTCTGC
>Ga0307513_10005677_pt1 | contig 16424 bp, 21 predicted proteins | sample 15_EM_MG_FD_202174 | JGI IMG/M metagenome (GOLD analysis project Ga0307513, IMG submission 202174) | Populus trichocarpa ectomycorrhiza microbial communities from riparian zone in the Pacific Northwest, United States - 15_EM | ecosystem: Host-associated > Plants > Roots > Unclassified | place... | reverse complement strand
TTGTATCTCCCATGGGTTTGCTTGAGAAGCAATTAAGAGACTAAGAGTGTATTGTAAAGCGAAGGCGGTGAATTAGCGCCGCCAGGCTGGCCTCCAGATCTCACTTCCTTGCCAGTTTGGAGACACCAGACGACATGTGGTGATGGTTCCAAACGGTTCACATTCACCAACTAACGCACGTTTACTTGTCCGCAGCGGTACTGCCTCTGACTCGCCCTGTTCTCCTAAGAAGGGAAGGCCGTCAGGGAGGCCATCATCCCCCGTCTAACCTCTTTGCAGTGCCCACGTAGACTCAGATAATGGCTATAGAATCGTTGGCCGAACGTTTCCACTCGTTGCCCTTTCTCCGCACTGGTAGCACTGGACCGTTTTTCTTCACTATTCGAGGAACGCGAGTCGTTCCCCTTTGATCTATCAATTCACTTACGATGGAACTTCACCGTGCCCACCTTGTGGCCATATGGCTCGAAGGCTTACTCTAGTCAGTGATATGTGAAACCCTATTAAGGAATCGAAACTGACAAGATAGCCACCTTATAGTGGCCTCTATGTACCTATATTTGCCACTGCGGTCTATTACTTGACCGTCCGTCCCTACCCGCAAATCAACAAGACCGTGTCGACCGTCACTTTCGTCCTCTTCTTGCTTGGGACTATGCACATTGCTGGCTCTATCAAGATCATGATTGACGCATTTGTCACCTTCGCCGATCGACCGGGTGGTCCAGCCGCGTTCTTTGCTAATGAGACAGAACCTATCAACATTTTCCGCAAGGCCGTCTCTGCACTTAGTATCCTAGTTGGTGATGGCCTAGTAGTATGCTATCACACTCCAAGTCTCTCTATATTACCCCTACTGAGTTATATACAGATATATCGCTGTTTCATTATCTGGTCTCGCAGCTGGTGGATCGTCGCAGGCCCGATTGCGTCAATGGTCGCCACTTTTAGTAAGTCTGCTCCTAATTGCCGAGTATGGTCATAATCGTTTTTTAGTTGCTGGAACGGTCGTGGCGAAAGAGCTAATCAGTCTGAAAGGAGACGATGAGGTCTTTTCCCCTGCCATGGTCATCTGGGTCCCCCTCTATTTTTCGTTCAGCTTCATGACAAATCTATTGGTCACCTTTCTCATTGGCCTGAGACTATGGAGGGTTTCTCGTGCCGTCGCTTCGCTACGAACTCGGGGTCGATCCCTCAGAACAGTGGCCATACTAACGGTGCGTGGCGGTACCACAATTGAATTTTTAAAGTTGACGATGACCGTTGAAATAGGAATCAGCTGCCCTATATCCAATCGTCAATCTCATTACCTTGATCCTATTCGCACTCAAAGATAATGCACAAGCGATCCCCGCCAATGCGCTATGCCAAATCATAGGTATAGCCCCTACCCTCATTGTGGTGCAAGTCCAAGCAGGACTCAGCGAAGCGGATCGGGGGCACTCGAACGATAGTCGCCAGCGAAGCGGTGCGACTGGTCATACATCCAGAACTACGCATCACGTTTCAACGTTTGGTCACGGGAGCAATTTAGTTCCAATCATATCAATTGGGTCTGTTGCCGGCTCACCTACCCAGGAAATCACCGAGAAAGAGGGAACCACGGTATAGGCAATAGCAACAGGTCACGGTGTATTATAAGCAGATACTGCATGGTGTCCACAAGTGTATCATATTTTGAATCATCCCAAGCGGAATAAATAGCGGATGGCGGGTCATTGACTTTGTCATTCTTCTCTTTTGATTCGGGCGATGTACGGTCGGCGAACCAAGCTTGATCCTCCTACTATAGTGTCGTCACATCCCGGCAGACTGATTGAGCTCATCCTTTACCAACCTTACGATTTTTCCAATTTCTTCGCGCGCGATCCTGCTTTACGGTCTGAGACCGTGAAAGAAAGGAGTAAGGTCGCCTATTCCTTACTTACTCCTCGCGAAGCAGAATCAAGTTTCTCATGCATTTTGCAAAGCTATCGCTTGGGTTGCGCACTGATTTGGGTTCGTAGTAGTCCTTCCGGTCCTGCATGGCCGATTTGGTACAGGTGTCGAGCGGTAGTGGGCCCAATTCATAGATGTCACTAAGTGCTACCAGTGATTGAAAATATGCACTTTGTTGGATATCTACGGTTACTCAAATGTGGGCAATCCCTCCACGTCCGACGTAGATTTGATGGGGTCACCATTCTTCTCGATGTTTTCGAGGATATTTTTTCTGAGTTCCGTGGGACGACGTATCACTATATCGCCGTGAAAAGTCCCCGAAGCCGTTCGCGTGTGCCCTCGCTGCCAATGAGGGGATTCCAGTTGTTCAGTTGTTGGGCCCCGTCGACCAAGGGGCTCGAGAGACGACACTATGCTATGCTACGGAGAGATGTATGGGTATACAATCGATAGGTCGTGTGATGTACGAGAGCAGAGAGGACAAGGGTGCATGAACCATGACATCGGTGCAATACCACGAGAAACTTCGTGTTGCGAATGGATTTGTATTGTTAATACCTTCATTCTGTCGAGATCTTGTGCTCGCTATCCCTCCTTTGTATCCCGCCCACCCCTATATTGGAGGCACTTCATTTTAGCCCCGTGGCTCCTCGTGGAAATGAATGCGTCGTTCATTTTAGAACAAGGCGCTGGCGGTCATGAATAGGTGTGGTCCCCTACTATTCCTCCATCCCCTTCTTGCCAGAACACTTTTGCCTACACTTGGTCAGTTATGCAGGAATATTCAATAGTTCTGTCATACCTTGGGACGAGGAGCATCACTCCTGCCTGCCCGACTGCGCTGTCCATAAACCAAAGTAACATGGTCGGCATTTCCCGCAATTCATGCCTTCCCCCATTGAGTGCGGACTTGATACAGCTAACTGTGACACTGCTCTCCAAATAGTGTATCACAAGGTACGCAGCAACATGCCTCAGCCCCGGGTTAAGTGTCATGTGGTGAGCGAACTGGTCTCCCTGCACTCATGTATATAGGTCTCCACGTGTCTTCCTCCCATTTTCTTCTCTACCTGTATGTCGATACTCTAGTTGTTAGAATTTCCGCTAGGTTGTTGAACTTCCGCTAGGCCGTTAACTCAGTCGTAAACAATCGTGTTTGTTGGGGCCGCTAACAACACGTAGCGATACAATAACGAGAATACGAGCTCTTATATACCCGAGATATGACCATGTGAAACACGGTTTCCCAAGCAATCAGCGCCCCCTGACAACCGGAGCACTATGAAATCCCAAATAAATCTCAAATTCCGAGACTAGTTGGTCGCTACTGCTTGCACACCTACCTCATACCACAGCACTGATATTCTTGATGACCATTTGTCCGTTCTTTTTGATGAGATACTGCTATAATGTGTGTCAGCCGTGCGCACATTGTGGTTTTAGTACCTCCATGTGACTTTGGGTGTCTCCAAAACAGGGCCAAAAAGTCACCTTGATTGGTCGACAATATATGTCACAAAAATTGTGACTTTCGCAGTGACTAGATTTACTGGTGAAGGTTGTACTCTTTGAGCCGGACATAAAGGCACTGATCTCGGACTCTTTCATTTCCGTCACCGGCGATGATCCAGCGGTATCAATTCGCCATGTAGTGTGCGATGATAATCCTTAATTGCCATCGGTTGCACACGGTGGAGGTTCTCCGACACTGCCTATTGCTGAGAAGGGACGGCGACCGCAGTCGTGGTCCCCCTCCAACCCTTTGCAGTGCACAAATGGACCCGGATAATGACCATAGGATTCATTGGCTAGCGTTGCTACTCGTTGCCCTTTCTCCTTCCCGGTATATCTGGATTCGTTTCTCCACTGTTGAAGTGACACGGGTCGTTCCCCTTTGATCTATCACTTCACGTACGATGGAACTCCACCATGCCCAACTCGTGGCCATATGGCTCGAAGGTTTACTCTAGTCAGTGATATGTGAAACCCTACTAGGGAATCTGAATTGACAAGCACCACATTACAGTGGCTTCTATATACCCGTATTTGCCGCTGCGGTCTATTACTTGACCGTCCGTCCTTACCCACAAATCAACAAGACCGTGTTGGCCGTCACTCTCGCCCTCTTCATGCTTGGGACGATACACATTGCTGGCTCCATCAAGATCATGGTCGACTCATTTATCACCTTCGCCGATCGACCGGGTGGACCAGCCGCGTTCTTTGCCAACAAAGCAGAACCGATCAACTTGCTCCGGACGGCTGTCTTTGCAATTAGTCTCCTGGTTGGTGATGGCCTAGTAGTATGCTACCAAACTTCAAGTCTCTCTAAATTGCCTCTACTGAGTTGTATACAGATATATCGCTGTTTCAATATCTGGTCTCGCAACTGGTGGATCGTTGCAGGCCCGATTGCGTCAATGGTCGCCTCGTTTCGTGAGTCTGTTTTTGATTACCGAGTATAGTCCTGATCATTTCTCAGTTGCCGGATCGGTCGTAGCGAAAGAGCTAAGCGGTCTGAAGGAAGACGATGAGGTCTTTTCCCCTGCCATGCTCATCTGGGTCCCTCTCTATCTTTCGTTCAGCTTCATCACAAACCTACTGGTCACCTTTCTCATTGGCCTGAAACTATGGAGGGTTTCTCGTGGCCTCGCGTCGCTACGAACATGGAATCAATCCTGCAGAACTGTGGCCATACTAACAGTGCGTGGTGGTACCACGATCGCATTTCGAAAGTTGACGATGACCGTTGAAATAGGAATCAGCTGCCCTATATCCAATCGTCAATCTCATCACACTGATCCTGTTCGCAGCCAAGGATAATGCACAAGTGATCCCCGCCAACGCACTATGCCAAATTATAGGTATAGCCCCTACCCTCATTGTCGTGCAAGTCCAGGCAGGACTCAGCGAAGTGGATCGGGGGCACTCGAACGATAGCCGCAAGCGAGGCGATGTGACTGGTCGTACATCCACAGCGAGAACTAACTATCGTGTCTCAACGTTTAGTCATGGGAGCGATTCAGCACTAATGGTCACATCATTCGACTGGTCTGGTGCCGGTTCACTTACCCAGGAAATATCTGAGAAGGAGAGCGCCGCAGGATAGACAGTCGCAGCCTATTTATAAGTGTATACCGTAACGCGGTTATGATTGTCATATTTTGGGTCATTACAAGTGGGATAAATAGAGGATTCCGGAACAACGGGGTTTCATTCAATTAGGCATCACAGTTACGCCAGTGTGGTGGAATATAAGGGAGATCAAGTAACTCGAAGAGGTGTTTCTCACTGTTTACTTTGATTCGGGCGAGGTCCCGTCGGCGAACCAGGCCTTGGCTGTCGAACTTATATCCCCTAAAAATATTGGAGCGCCTTTTATGAAGATCAGGTGTAGAACTTTCTCAATATACTCACTTTTTATCCTTTGCCCACTTCCGTATATCCCGCTCAAACATAATAGAACCCGTCCTAAAATGAATTATATTTCATAACCATTTGGACATCACAGAGCTTACCACCCAACGATAGTCGTCCAGTAGGCTTCAGGCGGTGCGAATAAAATATCCACACGGCGACGAGTCCGCTTGGGACCTTGTGGGTTATACGGGTATGATTTATGGCCGGGAGGAATTGCGAAGACTGTCATGACCCGATGAACTGATTCATCGTGACCAATTACTCTAAGTCCCCCATGGGTCGAAAACGAGGTGGTTGCTTTCCAAGGTCTCAGAGTTGATCTGGAGCGTAGCTACAAAAACGTACGGAGTATATGAGTGATGAGACCTTAGTGGACTATCAGTGAGGAAGATCAACCAAATAGGAGTACACGAGCCTCTGCTGTGCATGCGTTTTACCAATGTCCCAAGCGCGTCCTTTTCTTGACCTGGAGATGGGTGAGTAAAAACGATGTCAATATCGTTGGATTCTGTTTTTCCGCGTCGGTATCTACCCAGGCTGTCGGCACTTCACCCCATTACATATCCATTGGCACATACCCTCCTAATATTGTGTAGTCACATCCAGGCAGTATTTGATCGAGCTCATCCTTTAACAGCCCTGTGATTGCTTCAACTTCTTCACGGGCGATCCTGCTTTACGTCAGACGGTGAAAGAAGGCGGGTAAAATCGCGCATAGCGTACTGCTTTGCCAAGTCCTCGCGAAGCAGAATCGAGTTTTTCATGCCTTCTGAAAAGCTATCGTTTGGGTTGCATGCGGCTCTGCGTTCGTAGTAGTCTTTCAGGTCCGCCATAGTTCGTAGACCGTTTTGGTACAGATGTCGAGCAGTGGTGGGTCCAATTCCATAGATGGTACTAAATGCCACCAGTGATTGATAATATGAACTATGTTGGATATCTACAGTTTCTCGAATGTGACCCGTTTTGATGTATTCCGAAATCTGAATAGGGTCAGTATAATGTTATGAGTACACCATGTTGGATGACCTTCTGTAACGTCTTTGGCCCCACAAATGGCAACCCCTCCACGTCCGACAGAGATTTGATGAGATTGGGATGTGCTGCGGAGTTCAGTGACTGGAACACGTATTAAATATTATAACGAAGGTTCACCTTTGAGACTCTGGATTCAAGTTCAGGACTTTTCTATTGTACGTGCGGAGAGACCTTACGCACAGCAATCGTTCGAGCGTAGCTGAGAGCGCCACGACTGTCACCGTCCATTTCGCGAGCACGTCTAATCGCGGCGAATTGCATCACGAGTTCTTGATTGGCGCATACTAGTGGAGAGCGTCTCTGTACACAGTATGTCGGCATGCTCGCGGGAACAAAATGAGGGTCAGATGGCAAACGCGGGGCTGGGCCTGTTGATCGATCAGGATGATCCAATGTATTAGATTCTTCAACTTGTAGTGAAGGAGTTCCATGTAGTTCCACTGGGATCTGTTTGGGAATAACCCCTTCGATTGCGAGAAATTCGTCGAATGGCAAGCGCTTTTGCTGCCTAACAGATTGAAGGACCCAGTCTGGTGTCACCAGTGGCTTCTCGTTCTGCTTCAAATTGTCAGTGGAGCTCAAAAAACTCAAGAGGCCATCTGGCACACACCACAAGCTCCCAGCGGATATGACGTAACAATCTAGCTTTCATGCTAATGACCGTGACGAGAATATCGCTCTGCTCTGGGTCAGAAGTGGTCTCGCCTCCATTCTTCTCCATATTTTCGAGGAGATCCTCAATAAATTCCTCTGAGAGTTTCGCAGGGACAAGATAGAACCGGATTCCGGTGAAAAGCCTCCGAAGCCGTTTGCGAGGGTGCTCCCGCTGTCGAAGGGAGGAAGACGATGAATGTTCTGCTGAGCTTGACCCAGTTGATAAACGCCGTCGACCAAGAGGCTTGAGAGACGACATTATACTATCCTACGGAGAAGTTCGTAGATATACAATCGATAAGCTGTGTAATGTACGAGAGTAGCGCGAAAGCGGGAGAGGACAAGAGTGCGTAAACGATGACATCGAAGCAAGGTCACGAGAAACGTCGTGTAGCGAATGGATTTGTATTGACGATACCTTTGTTTGGTGGAGAGCTTGTACTCGCTGTCCCTGCAATGCGTGTTGAAACGAGATCCCGCGGGTTCGGCTTTACTTTCTTCACGACGTAAATGGTCTCGTCGGTTGCCCGTTTTCTCTTTTCGGTGCGGCAGTTCTCGGAGTTGGGACGTATTGTGAAGCCGGTTTCCGCTCTTGATTGCGGTTTCTCAAGCGTGAGCAGGTGCGCCGGGGGGGGAGTACGCCAGAGAAGGAAATTGTCGCAAATAGATGGTAATGCAGTTAGGTGTCGTCGGAATACTGATTCTTGGACGAGCAACTGCGGCGAGACAAGGGTCGGACGACGGCCGAGAGGTACGCGGTTCATTGTCGTGAGTGGTGACATCTTGGGACATTCTACGTGAAATACAACATCCTCCCGGGCTTCTGTAATTGTGCCACGGATTATAGATTTGTGGGTTAGAACGACGGTTGCTGGATTAGCACAAGCGGTATCGGAAGGGCGGGAGGGATTTGTGAAGTCCGATGCCGGGTGGTCTAAACGGTCGATGAGCAACAGTGCAAATTCGGTTTGAGCGAGTCGGCTTTCTTTGCCGTGTCCATGAAGCAATTTAACCAGATTATTGACGACTTCCAATGGCGGCGCCGGGTCAAAGAGGAAATACTCTATGTTTGTACCATTGCATCCCCAATTGTGCCTGAAGAGTGATATCGCTGGTTCTTTGCACTTCGTTTGACGAATATCTATCGGGAGTGAAGTTCAGAAACCTAATGTGACGAACCACTCACCCACTGCACATAATAACGGCCACTTCCCCAGTCCCAAATCAGCGGTGAGAATTTCGTTATCAACCCATGTTCTCCTCAAGTTCCAGACGCGCAATCTCCAAGGGCCCTGCAGGGCGGCTTCCCCAGAGAGCCCCTCTTCGTCCACCCGGCGCAATGTCGATGCTAAACGTCTAACCCCCCGGCTAGTTAACTTTGTTCCAGAGGTATCAAGGATTGTGAGATGATGAAGCGCTTGAAGGGTTGAGATGTTGTCATCATTGACTACTGTTACATCACTATCGCCTAGCAACAGTGCTGTTATCAAGTGGAAGTTCGAGAAGTTGATAGCAGGGTGCGTTTGAAGCAAAGGTAGAAAGGTGTCCGAGAGGGGTAGTCTATACCGCTGGAGGCCCCGCGGCAGGCTGGAGGGAATCACCAAAAGGTGCAGAAGAAGCCACCTATTAGGGTGTACCCTCGAAAGTGCAGCATCGATTTCCTGGCCGTCTGCGGATTCGTCGAACAGTGCGCTAGGCAGTAAATCATGCACCACCTCCTTCATGGTTTCATATCTCCGAGGTGCCCATGCATCTTGCAGCGTGGACTCGTCCAATTCGTGGACAAGGGGCACCAGCCGCCGTACACATACTACCATCAGAGAAGGGACTGGCTGTTGCGCATTGGAGTTAAAAACCGGCTCCGAGGGGAGCACATCATACTGTGGGTACGTCTTTTTGTCTGCGTGGGTTACTTTATATGTGCACGCGACGTCATGGCCCTCAAGCGATCTGGATGGTTGAAGCGGTGCATTTGATCGCAAACGGATTGGCGGTAACAAGGAGGATTTCTCGTCCATGAGATGTGCTGGTGATATTCTGTTAATAGACGCGTTGAACCTGGCTTAGGCGCGTCGAGCGACGTGGGCGTGCTCAAGGTTGTTTGAGAAACGTGACCTCGCCAAATAAACACCAGTGCTATCTGGGTTGAGCTATCCCGACCATCTCAACGACTGTCAACAGAGTCCTATATCACGACCCTGGAGAACACCGACAGAGGTTTGCACGGCCCCTTCGGTTGTGCAACGCGGCCTGACAAGGGCCATCGCGCACTCTACACAGAAGCAAGAAGCACGACCCACCAATCTGACTCTATCACTTCCTCTGTCCGTAAGACGCTTGTGTATCGCCTCGAGGCAGCCAGCCGGACGCCACGCCGTCTTCGGGGCTCGGAGCCTGCCCCTATAAGTATATAGGGACCTGACCGGATATCTATCCCTCTTGCCTCTGTCCTCCACGATTGCCACTCGATATGTCCAGCGATCTCCTCCTCAGCCCGCGCCGTTTGCGCTCCCCTAAGAGTCCAATCACACCGATGACCCCATTTATGTCATTCGATAATGATGGGGTCAAGGGTGTATTGGAGCACATGAGAGCAACTCTGACAACTCTGTACGTTTGCTCGATTTCTGCCTTCACCTTCTAATGCATCTACAGCACCAAGACATTTGAGAATCTCGGAGAGCAATCCGCCAAGATCAATGCTCTAGGTCCCTCCTCAGTCAGCTATTCCCCCCACGCAGTCGGCGCGATCGTACTTACGAGATGCGCCATAAAGAACCCTAATGATCAGCTCTTATCTTTGCGCAAGCAAATCAAGACGCAAGATAAACGACAAGAGACACGAATAGCAGAGGTTAAACGCATCGTGAAAGATGCATTGAAGGACCAGATCGTCGACAATATGAGGTGGGTTCCTCTCAGTTTCTTACCAAGCGGAAGACCTGATCTTGGTTGATAGGGCCCAAATACAAGACCAGATACAAGAAGAGATTACCTTGCAGGTCCGAGAGCAAGTAGTGTCGCAGATTCGCTCCCATCTTCCTATCCTCCTCGACGAGGTGAAGTACCAAATCGAACTCAAGGACATATCCTGACCTCCTTTCAGCAAGCCGAGCAATCAAAGCGCCAATTGATTCAAGTGCAGAATGCGTTGCAGAATTCGTGAGTGCTGCTGGCCTGAATGTTATTGGCACGATTGTGGATTAACCAACACCTCAGTGAGGCCCGACGCACGAATAGTGCACTCCGTGCGCACAACTTGGACGAGCGCTTAGTGGTCATATTTCGACCTGACGGAACGGAGTCGAAGCACTACCCGGCTACAATGAGGGTCCTCTTCGAATATGATGCTGAGAAGGCTCGCGCTCTTGTCGAAGATTATGGGTTGCCCGTTGATGCACAGAGGGAGAAGAATCTCAATCGCTTTATTGCACACATCGGTAGGTCGTACACTCTGTATTTAAATTTTACTCAAGAGGGTCCGCATAGGGGTCATGTTCAACGTGGTTCAAGTACCAGTGGTATCAGCATCATAAGGATATGTCATGCTACGGTTTTGCGTAGAGTCCACGAAATATAGTTTTGAAGTGATATCGCTATGCTCCTTCCTCCTGCCCCGGGGTGAGCGCTGGCCCATTTTGCGAGGAAGACACTTACAATGTGAACACTGGATGCCTCACTCCATCATGGGTGGCACGATCCCAGATGCTCATTCCTTGCTTCCTAGCCAGTTCCGGCTCTTCAGCCAGGTCCTCTGGCACCCGTACCAGCAATCTTGAGTCTTGGATGTGGTACAAGGCGTCTCTCCACACTTCCTCCGCCCGTGGTACCCAATATTGCGGTTTCGTAGTCAAGTAGGTGTAAGCCTTCTCGATATTGATTATTATAAGCTCCACTGATGTTAAGGCCATCGCCGTGAGAATGCGAGCTTCGTCTTCCACACGGATGCGCCGGTGCCCACCAACACGAAGCGGGATCGCGATATACTCTAGTTGGGGAGGATACTCAAGAATTCTAGTGATCGCAGGACTAGCGCTGGCGAGCCACAGACGAGAGACGTTGCGGAACATCTGACTAGCGAAGATATCAGGTTTTATGCCGCCCATAATAAGCTCGGATGGCTGCATAGTCGTTGGTGGAAAGGGAAGGTAAGGGTTATCGATCTCCAAGACGCGAACCCCTGCGCAGACTATGAAGATATTTCGAACATGGTGGAAAGGGATGTTGACATGCATGACACTAAGGTACTTGACAGTGTCGCGGAAGAAGGCGAAATCCCGGGCGATGGAGAGCGGGTGAGCGTGTAATCCAGGGAACTGCCCTGGAGGAGATGGACTTTCGGAAGAGTGTGGAATGCCGGGTGCTTGACGGATGACTTCCGAGAAGGTAACGAGAGAGTACGGGTCGTGTAGAATGACCTCTTCGTAGATCGGACGGTTCATCCACCCATGAATGGTATGATTCACGCGATCAAGAGCAGTTGCAGTCCGCTTGTCTGACCATGCAGCGAACTCGAAGACATCTCGTATGATCTCGACTGGTAGCCTCTCGAGCGAAGGTAATTGGCCGTGCACCGATGGGCAGACCATGTCGCCAATAGGACGCCTCAATGAGATATCAGTCAATTTCTATGGCTGCTTTGGGGGTATGAGCAAGCGGTCGACTAGAGTGGGGACTGACCAACTGCGGCAGGCGACAGGTTGCCAAAACCGACCAAGACATAGTTCAAGTAATTTCTAGGCCCACTTTGATAATATTTGCAGCTCTTGTACGGAGTTTTGAAGTGGCTGCAGCAGAAGTCGAACTGACGCGAACGTGGAAGGTGTCCGAATTGCAAAGCGCTTTGGACCCGGCTACACCTGGAAATGGTACTCGTCCTTGTCATCGGCGACCTCCATATCCCGTATAGGATTCACGACTTGCCAGCAAAGTTTAAGAAACTTCTTGTTAGTGGCGTTCAAGCGACCACCACTAAACTTTGACTTTGGTACTCAACGGCGCCGTATTTCAACAAATTGTTAGGTTCCTGGCAAAATCCAGCAAATAATATGTACTGGGAACGTCTGTGATAAAGAGACCTACGAGTATCTTAGGACAGTAGCGCCAGACGTGCAAATAGTCCGTGGCGACTACGACGACGTTCGTCCTCACCCTCCAAACACGTTGCTATCCTCTGATGTACCAATTATTTTAGAACCCCGCGTTCCCACTTTCTCTCACTTTACATCACCCACCGCTATCAATAGGTGTTATCCATGGACACCAGTGCATCCCAAACGGGGATATTGACCAACTCAGTGCATTGGCGCGTCAAATGGACGTGGATATTGTCATTTCCGGTCATACACACATGTCCGTCTTCCACGTGTACCGTGTAGACTGGCCGTTGGTTGTTTACGCCTACTTGATAGATTCCAAGCACAAGAACACGAAGGTCGTTTCTTCGTGAACCCAGGGAGTGCAACGGGAGCTTGGAACGGGGCCTGGTCGGGGTAAGTGAGCTTGGTACCTGTCCAGAGAGCGTCACTGGAACGTCGAAATGTAGAGAAGCAACACCATCATTTGCGCTTCTTGATATACAAGGCCCCATTGTGGTCACCTATGTGTATCAGCTTATAGACGGTGAAGTCAGGGTCGAAAAAGTCGAATATCGGTGCGTCCTCAGTCTCGGTCCCGAATATCCAGGTTTCTGATGCATTGTGGTGGAATAGCAAACCGTTGGAGGTGGCGTCACCGCGTGGTGGTCCGATGGCGTCGCCAAAACAAGCTGTTTGGTAGATATTAAGTCATCAAGTTGGGTTCCCAGTATAGCACGCCTTCGAGGCATCTATTCGTACAGCTGTATATCAACATTCAGGCAATCTCTCTGTGCTCTCAAATCAGGTCCCTCCCGACGCCCCTCTCAAAGTAGTCCTTCAGGTTCTGTAACGCGCGAACCTCCATAGAGTGCTGGGACTCTTCCGTCTCGGTTCCCATATGAGGCAGGATGGTGACGTTCCGGAACTCAAGCAGCTCGGGATTCACGTTTGGTTCATCAGGGAAGACGTCTAACCCTGCGGCGTAGAGCTGCGCTCGTGATCAGCTCAAGCGCTCCGAGATTGTGGAATCACACACATGGCCGGACTTTAGTGCTGCAGTGAGTGCAGCTTCATCAATGACCTTGCCTCTTGCGGTATTGACGATGATGCTGCCTTTCTTCAACTTGGCAATCTCCTTCTCTCCAACCAACCCTACCGTTTCCCCATTCAACGGGCAGTGGACGCTCAGCACGTCACTCTTTTCCAAGAACTCCCCGAGGTCGGCCACATATTCAGCCCACGCGGGGGCATCTGCCTTAGGTTTGCGATTATGGTAGTAAATCTTCTTCATCGGGAGAGCCTGAGCCATTTCTCCGAATCGCTGTCCGATTCCACCCATTCCGAGGATGCCTAAAGTCTTGGCCAGAGGATCATGCGCAGGCAGCAAGCCTGACTTCCATTTTCCGCTTCGAACGTTGCGTTCCGCGATGGAGAACTGGCGAAGGGCGGAAATAAGCAAATAGAGCGCGGTGGTTGCAGTGCCAGTATCTACTGCTTTGGGAGTATTCGAGACTTGAATACCTACAGAACCACGATAATAGTAAGTTGAAGTATAAATGGCCCTACAGAGTGGACGAACCTCGATCCTTGCACGCTACAACGTCGATCTGATCATAACCAGCACCATTGTGAGCGATCCACTTCGTCGTGTTAGGGAACTTTGAGATAAGCTCCGCGTCGAAAATTCCGATCCTATTAGATGAGGAGTTCTCTCTGTAAATGCCGACGATGTTCGAGTATTTGCCGTTAGGACCCAGCTGGTCGTAGAAATCGGATCGGGAGGGCGAATCCATCAGCTATCTCGATTATCAGTGGAAGAAGGAGGTTCGATATCGTTGAACACTGCGTACAACAATCTCCGCAATCGGGCCTAACATCTCTTCGACATCCTTGTGAGCCCAAACGATCTCGCCTGCACCGATTGTGATCAGAAGAACGAAAGGTGCAAATAAGAATTTTACCGCAAATTAGGACTTTGGGAAGAGTCATCGTGAGGGAAGCGAGCTTGAGGGAAGCGAGCGGAGTGTCGAACTTGGGCCACCGTATCAGCCGGTCTGTTCTTGCCTCCCGGAGCGAAATGACCTATGCGATTGTCGTACACGGGGGCGCGGGCTTCCATGCTAAAGAAGATGATCCAAGGATCAAAGTCGCCCTCCATCGGTAGCCATAGTTGACCTTGCTACCGGAAGCATACTCACGACCCGGTAGAGCATGCTCCGAAGCTATCAAGGTTCTCCAACACCCTAACGGCACAGCTCTCGATGCCGTAGAGATGGCGATTCGCGTTCTGGAGGATGATGGCGCATTCAACGCAGGCACCTTTCCAGCGTGCAATTGTCGGGCTCGCGCTTACTGATTTCATAGGATACGGTTCTAACTTGACTTTGGGTGGTCAAGTTGAATGCGATGCATCCTTGATGGATGGTCGTTCGCAGTCATTTGGAGCTGTTGGAGCACTGTCAGGTCGGAAAGCACATTATTTAATGGCATTTAAACTCAAAGAAGTATATATGTACTTACAGGTGTCAAGAACCCTATTACCGCTGCCCGTATCGTCCTTGAGCGAGGCAAGCAGCGAGGGCCATTGGGCCGTGTTCCTCCCCTGTTGGGATCCTCACTTGATCACTATACTCCCTTCTTACTGGTACCCCTAGACTCCTCGTTGGTGAGGGAGCACAAGAATACTGTCTCGAATGGTCGAGTGGGGATCCGAGCAGGCCGTGTCCATCTCAGATCGAACTCGTGAATCCAATGGCGTTGATCAGCCCTGCATCTCGACAAGAGTGGGAGACCTGGATGAGCAGGCTCCGCGTCCAAGAAGGCTCTTCTCAGACGCCGATCGAAGGAGAACCAAATCAAAGGTGGCTCAATGATACAGTAGGAGCGGTTGCTATTGACACCAGTGGATCTATTGCATCAGGGGTTTCAAGGTGCGCCTGACTATTCGAAACACCTCTCCCTCATCACCTGTTTTTCAGTGGCGGTCTCCTTTTGAAACATCGAGGACGTATTGGAGAGGTGAACTATCAACTAATAGCCATGTTTCAACGCTAATATACGAGCAGGCAGCAATTCATGGTTCTGGCTCATGGGCAATTTCTCCACTGGGCGTGGCAAGTGGTATTGGCTGCAGCATATCCGGTGCGATACAACCACAGGTGTCACTCATTTCTCATCTTATATACCTTCATGACAGGAACTGGGGAGCAAATCATCCGCACAGCTCTAGCACGGGATTTAAGTGAGAGAGCGGATCCAAACCATTGTGAAGATACTGTCGGGGGTATAGAAAGGAGTTTTGGGCGCTTCTCTGGTATGCAAGTCATAACATTATAAGCCCTCTCCTGACAACACTCCAGAATCCTGCCAGGCAAGGGGCGAGAAAGGAAATGCTGGGGCCATTGTCATAATAAATGAGTCTGAAGATTGCAGTGAAAGTCGATGTATGTCTCATTTGGGCACAGAAACATGGGGTCTGAGAACAGGACAGGTCACTCGTATTGCTTGTTTACAACATCGAGTATGGCCGTGGGATATGCATCTTCAGGCACTCCTCGTCCCAAGGTATGACAAAACTATTGAATATTCCTGCATAACTGACCAAGTGTAGGCCAAGGTGTTCCGGCAAGAAGGGGATGGTAGGAATAGTGGGGGACCACACCTATTCATGACCGCCAGTACCTTGTTCTAAATGAACGACGTATTCGTTTCCACGAGGAGCCACGGGGCTAAAATGAAATGTACCTCCAATATAGGGTGGGTGGGATACAAAGGAGGGACAGCGAGCACAAGATCTCGACAAAATGAAGGTATTAGCAATACAAATCCATTCGCAACACGAAATTTCTCCTGGTATTGCTCCGATGTCATTGTTCATGCACTCCTCTCTGCTCTTGTATATCAAACGGATTATTGATTGTATACCCATGGATCTCTCTGTAGCATAGCACAGTGTCGTCTCTCGAGCCCCTTAATCGACGGCGCCCAACAACTGGGAGCCCAACAGAAGATTCGATGATCATCCTCTCTTGGCAGCGGGAGCACACGTGAACGGCTTCGGGGCTTTCATAAGGATATAATGATATGTCGTCCCTACCGAACTCAGAAGAAATCTCCTCGAAAACATCGAGAAGAATGGTGACCCCACCAAATCTGTGTCGGACGTGAAGTGTTTGCCCACATTTGAGAAACAACAAAGTGCATATTTTCAATCATTGGTAGCATTTAGTGCCATCTATGAAGTGGGCACACTACCGCTCAACAAATCGGCCATGGAGGACCTGAAGGACTACTACG
>Ga0307513_10005676_pt1 | contig 16424 bp, 11 predicted proteins | sample 15_EM_MG_FD_202174 | JGI IMG/M metagenome (GOLD analysis project Ga0307513, IMG submission 202174) | Populus trichocarpa ectomycorrhiza microbial communities from riparian zone in the Pacific Northwest, United States - 15_EM | ecosystem: Host-associated > Plants > Roots > Unclassified | place... | reverse complement strand
GAAACTTCTTTCCCCTATTTCCATCCATTTCGTCTCATCCTCTAACACTACTTCTTCAACCTTCTGTGATCCTGCACAGTCCTGATACCACCGGTTGTTTCCTATCCTTCATAGTCTGATCCATATGCGTTCCAACTCCTGGTAAATCTCAACCACTAACCACGAGTCTTCCCTAGTGCCAATTCCTAAAACATCCTAAACGTTCCTCCTTAAGCTAACGTCTCAACCAAACATATCATTACTCCGCTGATACCATACTAGCTCATAGTGCAACCGTTATCAAACCTGATTCCCCTCAGCCATGTCCCATCAGTGTTCCGACTATCGATCAGGTATGGAACCTTCGTGAATTTTAACAAGTACAGAGGTGGTCCCAACCTCATTTGACAAGGGCAAGAAAACACTACACAGAACAGATGCAGAAGAGCGTGGAGGAATTGTAGTGGCCGTTTGGTATTTAGCGAAAACTTCGTATGCAATCCTACACCACCCACTTAGGTTTGACCTTCCATAGGGCTCTAGTTTCCACTTCCATACCGTTCTATGCCTATTGAATCGGAGAGCAGTGATGGGATGATGCCCTCCCTAAGTGTTGTCTTTGGCTGTCACAAGGAATGCCATAGGAATCTTGGCTGCAGTAAAAGCTTCTTAGAAGCCCCCCTGACTTGATAAACCACCTCTCGAGTACGAGATCAAGACCTAACCATCCAAACTAATATAAAATTCACTCATAACTCCTAGGGCAAGGAGCACAACTACTCCCTAAGCATCTAGAACTCAGAACCCATTCCTTTCACTCCGTCGAAGAGGGCTTCAACCTCAAAATCACAAGATCAGTTACCTAAGCTATCACATACTCTTGAAATGGACTCTCGAGCACCAATGCACACTCCTCACTCACCACTCTCTCATTGTTCAGAATCAGATGATGATCTAGAAGAATCACCACCACACTCAGACACCTTACGGCCTAGTCGCCTACAGATACCAGAAAACCAGGGGGTTTCCCGCAACTCAACCACATTCGACAACCCTGAAGCTCCCCGTGACTCATCCATGTCTGATAACCCAGGAGCTCGCCGCAGCTCACCCATGTTCGACAACCCGGGAGCTCGCCGCAACTCATCCATATCCGACAACCCGAGAGCTCGCCGCAACTCATCCATGTCCGACAACCCGGGAGCTCGCCGCAACTCATTCATGTTTGACAATTCACAAATGCATGGCTTCGGCCCAGCCTACGACTATCCACCAAACCACGAAAACCCAGGAATCCACGGCTACCCTCATACATCCTATTTTCCACCAGTATCGCCCTACCCACCGCCCCCGCCACCACCACATAGTTATCTCTATATGGCGCCTTACCACTATCTGCCAACACAATACCAAGCGTATGGAGCGGGTTCACCATACCCTCACCCTAGCGTCCCAGGCATGTCCGGCAATGGACCCCACTTCAACGCACCGAACTTCAAGGGACCCCAAACCAATACCGAACCCAACAACCCACCCTTCCCCCAATTTCCCCTGTCAGGTTATCAGGGCATGGGCACTGGCCATTTTACACCTGCCCAGACCTCAAGAAATAATTCAACCCAATCACACATTCCTCCAGTCGGCAATACGAATCATTGGGAACCCCATAACCCCTACACCATAACGCCAGCTACACCTCCCACGTCCCACGATCCTAGCCCCGAACATTCTCCCTCGGGGCTACCCTTATCCACCCCGGTAATGCTGCCCATGGACGATCCAGAAACAGAAATCATAATCGCAGTGATGGGAGTCACAGGTAACCCCCCGGAGTATTCAAAACAGGCAGTGAAATAGCTAAAACCAGTATCAGGAACAGGTAAAAGCTACTTCATCCGGGAAGTCTCCGGCCTTTTAGATGTCGAAGTGAGCAACGGCCTACATTCCTGTGAGATAGCCCCCTGCTGGAGGATTTTAAACTACGCACTAACAGAAATAAGGTACTTCCAAGGTCCAACCCTATTCTTTTGTATACGCAGGGGCAAAAATAACACTGGTGGATACACCCGGCTTCAACGATACCACTAAGAGCGATACCGAGGTCCTAGCAGACATTTGCGCTTGGACATCATTAAACTATAAGAAAGATAGGCTCCTGTCTGGCATCATATACTTCCACCGCATCACGGATGTCCGCATGGACGGCTGCTCCTTAAAGAACCTCAGGATGTTCCAAAGATTGTGTGGCCCCGATGCCCTACAGAACGTGCTTCTCACAACTACACAGTGGTCCAATGTCGATCGAGCGACAGGGGAGTTCCGTGAAGACAACCTCCGGCATGGCGATTTCTGGGGAGGACTTATCTCGAAAGGCGCCTCTCTTGAGAGATTCATGGGTACTAGAGAATCCGGATTGGAGCTTATCCACAAATTGATGGAAAATAAACCGAAACCCCTCGATATTCAGGACCAGATGGTAAAGAAAAATATGACACTGGTTGAGACCGATGCAGGAAAATTCATGAACGAGGAATTGCTTTCCCTCCAGAAGCAATATGAGAAAAATTTAGAGCGCCTAGAGGTAGAACGCCAGAAAGCAGTAAAGGAGAAGGACGACGAGATGAGGGAGATCCTAGCACAAGAGCAGGCAAACACTCAGGAGAAACTGGAAAGGGCCGAAGCTGAAAGGAAGTTGTTAGCAGATCTGCATGCGGAAGAGATGAAAAAACTTGAAGAAGCCGAGAGGAAGAGAGAGGAAGAAAGAGAGAGGAGTGAAAGGGCAGTGATCGCTGTTGATACGAAGGACATCTCGGTTATAGTGCACCTCAAATCCATGTTTACACCCTACAACACCAAAGGGCGCTTGATCTACGACATTGATGACCCTGAGGAATTTGTGAAGGACCCTATCGACATCACGATCAATTACCAATTTAACATCCTTGCCGGGATCGAGGTTTGGATGAAAACGTTCGCAGAATTCTTTGATTCGGGGATGGGGGTTCATAACTATATTAGCCACGATGGAGCACTCTATAAGTGCAAAGCCTGTGATTCTATCAGGCAAGACTCTCAAAAGTTTATCATTTTCAGAAAGGCTTTGCCTAGGATAGGCTCTTGAACTAGTGTTATATCGCGTGTATGAACTATGTTCCTCGAGACCGGAATGTCAGGAGTAAAGGGGACAGGCAAGGTGGTGTAAAAGAGGTATTTGAAGGGGTGTAGGAGGATTTCTTTATTCAGATCTATCTAGGGATTCCAGTAGTGTAGGAAACCGGTTTCCATGTACATTTCACTTCCGTTTTCAATGCTAGGGAAAAAAATATTAAGGCCCTGTTTGGCAAACAAGAAAGATGGCATTTTTCCTGACTTTTATGGCATTTTTATTACAAGTGAAATATCGCAACACTGCACATTTTTTTATAGCTCAACCTGCAGGACCCCCTACTAGACTCCCGCCCCACTATAATTGCCAGAATGGCAACCGCTATCTGCATATGCAACCTTTTATACCTACTAGCCAAAGAGGCCTGAATTTCAGCAGAAAACGAAGTTCTTAGGAAAAATGGCATTTTTAAAGAAATGGTGGCGTGCAAAACAGGGCCCAAGAGCTCTAGTGGGCAAAAGAATTTTCCTAGGACACTTTGCCCTCGATTGAGCTATAACTCGCACCTCCTCTTTTCTGCTATCATAACATATCCGAAGGACAACGCCCAGGACCAGAAACCCGAAATGGACTTTAGATCCCAAATAGCAAAGGATGTGACTCCATAACCTGACTCCCCCGAGATAGGCTTCGCCCCATCAACGTAGCCTTGCAGTCCGCCCATTGATGAGGTGCTTTAATATCCTAGCTACCCCTTGCTGATTATAGGACCACTGCGGTATTGGGCACAGTAGTCTCGTCGCCTATGAGTGAGCATGAGGGCCCCTTAGATGCTGGCTGATATTGGCGCTCATGATTCCTATCACCCCATGCCTCTGGAGCCCGGATTACCAAATTTTCCCCGACTGAGAAAAAGGGGGAGATGGGGGATCGTATATTTTCAGAATATGTCGTCCTGGGTTAGGGAAATTGCACTGTTCTGTACCTACACTACCCCAGATACATGTTCTACCATAAAAACTCAAATATGCAGGCTACCCCCCTCTGTGCTTCTACCCCATACCCGAGAAGGTAATTCCAAAGTCCTATCAGACTTTTGTCTCTTTTCCCTCCAAGTTCTTGCACTAAGTCAAAGGTTCCGTAGCAACAGCCGAATTCTTATGGCTGGAGACATATATCCACCATCCTATCATCATTTTCCCCACCCCATACTTGTACGATTGCACTTGGGGTGAGATTAAGTGTGCGGAACCGGCAACCGGTGGCTGGGCTAGCAACAACAGGCCAAACACCGGAATAAAAACTTCAAACCGTTTCTGCCCTGTGCATTTGGACCTCCGCTGGCATCGGTAACTGCCCTCTAACTTTCCCAGCACCCCCAAAGTCATTTTTGTGCCCTTTGAGCTGGTGGTTGGTGGCTCCTTCTCCCGGTCATGAATCCCTTACCAAGTAAGCACCCGGAAACAAGGGGGGTTATATTGGCTAATGGCGCTTAGATGCACACAGATTCCCCGCCACATTTCTTTAATCCCTGTTTCCGGGAACCCATGGCCTGAGACAAATATTACATAAACATCAATGATCCAAACTCCAGAAAAAGATACCCTGAGCCAAAACCTGTTAGGATGAGTTGTGTCGCGACCACCGGCTTGCTATGTATACCAACTGACATTACACTATTTCCAGTCTAGTGCGAGGGGAGTTGGTACTATTTCCTCCCATGTAAGCCGCTATGCATGAGGATAAGGGAAAAAAAAAACAATTTCTGAGGTTGGCCGGGTTTATAAAGGTGTCGGTTTTGACGTTTGTTCTTTTTCTCTCTCCCGCTCCCTGCCTCCCGGGGACGCGACCCTTAAACTATGATTGATCGGATTAGACACGCGTATCAGCACTATTTGATAGAAGTCTTGCATAGATTTTCCCTGGAAACACAAGGATACCTAAGGTGGGAGTCCAGGAATAACGTTCAGACTCGAAAGAACTGTAAAGACCAGTTACTTTCCAAGACCGGGGCCTCACCATAATTCCTATTACTTACCAATAACCCCGTACAGTTGAATTATCCCAACTCTCACATGTTCTGTGCATCAGTCTTGCAACTTTCCCACCTCTGTTTTTCCAATTACCCTCGGAGAATAGCATATCTCACGATGCCGACAAAGATGAAGCGTTAAACCCAGCTACGGGAGGTTGAAGTATCAGAGCTTAGTATAATGTGTAGTGATGGGCACGATCAGATCATGATCGAATTTTGCTCGATTAATAGTCTGCTCGATCACCTCGATCATAGGGGTCTCTCGATCATGGGTACTGCTCGATCATGCTCGACCATCATCGAGTATAACTCGACCATCTTGGTTCATGACCGATCACCTTACTAATCTTAGCGACCGGGTGATGCGATGAACTTATATAAAGGGAGTCTACCTGCAAACTAGACAACAATTCTTTTGGCCGGACCCTACCTTGTTAGCTCCTCAACAAACTGTTGAGCTGGCATACCTCGGGATTGTACTGCCGTTAAGCATTGGTAAGCCCAGACGGGTGTCATCCTTTACTATTCTAGTTAAATAAAATTATCGAACAACAAACTATCATGACTGCTGACTTTATAATAAGGTCACCACTCCCATCGTTTCGAGTCTATGGTAACTAGTCAATACTACCAATGACTTTCAATAAATTTATTCAACAATAAGTAGGGAGTCGAAACCTATCCGGGCTTCTACACACTCTGGATCAGCCACAAATTACCGTGATACACTAAATGGACGATAGGGTATGGCTCTTCTATTCTTGTTATAACACGAGTGAAAATACTCAGAATCCATATTAAATGAATATTTAATCCCTGATGAGCACAAAATCGATCATACTCGAGTATAGTTGACAATAATTGACCATACTCGATGATGCTCGAGCAGTGCCCATGATCGATCACTCGATCATAGGGTCCCCTCGATCATTATCGTGCCCATCACTAATAATGTGGTTCACGCTACACATGCAATCAGCGAACACCCAAAGGCAAGCTCCTGACGCTCCTTTCTCGCCCCCTGCTGCCAAGTTATTTTTAATTGGGCTATTAAAACTGCACTGTGAGCCCACCACTGCAGATTGTCCTCGCGCGGCCGAATCGAAGTCGGACACCCTCATCTAGTAGTAAGAGCCCGGCCAGCAAATTGACACCTCCAGGGCGCCAAGCCGGGCGATTTAATTCTGCAGGGTAAATTAAATTTACAAAGGGGATGTTTCGCACAAGACATGGATTATTTCATCAGTCAGCTTGAGTCAACTATTCATTAACTTTACAGCGGGTATGATGCTTGTATGTATTGTAGAAAATGGGTAGTAGCATATTGAGCCAAACAGGCACCTGCGAGGACTTGGGAAACTCCCCCTCGGGCTGTAATTCACCAAGATTGTCGAATATTTCATGGGGGGCTTCCAAGGACGATACCTCATATTGGAGAGCAACAATTTCAAGGGTGAAATACCATGTTCTGGGGGTATGGGATGGTTCTCCAGATCACGTACCGAAATCAATTCTGCAAAATAGTCCCCCCCCCCCTCGTATCGCATGTTATCCCTGAGTATGTTGTCCCACATGCACCCACTATTAGCCAGGCCGTCGCCACTAAGTCATATAAGGGCGTCCGTCCTCAATTCAGTTGCACGAGTGCTCGAGTACATGATCAAAAAGTACGTCAGAGCTGCGGTGCTGGTTTCACAAAGCCCGGGGAAGATGATTGGAGCAGGTCTGAATCTCCTAGGTGGAGGGCAACGGTTACAACCCCCGCTTCTCCTCAGCCCTTCGAAATTTCATCACCAACGCCAAAATATCTCATCAAGCGAACCTCTACGAAATTCGCAAGAACGGAGAATAGAAAGATGTCTCAAGACCGCAGTCCCGCTTACTGCCCCACTAGCCCTAATTCCTTAAAAGATATTAACAATTCTCTTAATACCACCGGCTTCCGAAATCACAACACTAACTTTCTTGATCACAACTGTAACTGTTTCAACACATATAACACCTATTGCGGTAACGTTTCGAACACAACCGTCATCAATGACCGGTCGGAAATCCTTACTTGGTTGTCCCCTCTCAAGCCTGACTTACGGCATTATAATATTCAAACCCGCCGGATTGATAGCGTGGGCGAGTGGCTTCTGGGGACGGAGCAGTTTCGGAGCTGGCGCAGTGGCGGTTGTCGTGATGAATCGCAGAAGGCGACCATATTCTGTTCCGGAAATCCGGGGGTCGGCAAGACTTACATTAGGTGAGAGAGTTGGTGCCGCGGGAGAAGAAACAAAGTAGAATATTTTTCTCACAAGTTGCAATTCTAGTTCATTGGTAATAGATACATTAGCCGATGGGGCCAATGAAGCCGGAGAGCAAGATGTTGCTGTGGCGTGTTTTTACTTCGACTTTGCCGACCAACAAGAGCAGTCTGCAGCCAGCATGTTGAGTACACTCCTGAAACAGATCGTTAGTGGCTTAGAGCCAATTCCCGAAGAAATAGTGGATGTGTTTCAGAAGCAGAAAAAAATCATCGGTGGTCGGAGACTACAGCTTCTTGAGATCGAGAAGATATTGGGGAGCCTCTCGTCTTTGCGGCGCACATTTCTGTGCCTGGACGCTCTCGACGAATGTGCAGCAGCAGATCGAGCCAAGATCCTTTTTTCGCTCGGAAACATCATCAGAATGTCCCCAACTACTCGGGTGTTTATTACTGGGAGATCGCATGTGAGTTGTGAGGTTGAAAAGCATCACCTCGGGGGAGTCGCATCTGTGTCGATAAGTCCCCAAAAGAGTGACATCATCCGATACATCCAGAGAAGGCTTGCTGAAGACCCAACTCCGAATGAGATGGACAAGAGATTGGAGGCAGAAATAGAGATGAGGATTCCGGAAGCCGCCTCTGAGACGTGAGTATGATCGGCTGAATCGGAAATTCTGCCCAAGCTATCCGCTGACAAACAAGTATCTAGACTTCTATTAGCCTCTATAAGTCTCGATTCAATTCTAGAGGAGACAACCATTCATCGACGGCGAGAGAAGCTCCGGGTAGTCACAGATGTGGTAGGTGTGGAAGATTCCTATGGCGCAACATTAGAACGAATCAAGGCACAGGGTGGCCAAAAGGCGAGGCTTGCGATGGCCGCTCTGATGTGGATATGTCATTCGGAACGGCCGCTGAGAGTGGAGGAGTTGTGTCAGGCGTTGGCAGTCAAGATAGGATCGATAGACTACAATGCTGACGATGTTTCCTCAATATCGACGGTGTTAAGCTGCTGCCAAGGGCTTGTGGTGGTGGATAAGGAAGGGTCGGCTCTTCGATTGGTCCACTTCACACTCCAGGTGCATCTAACCAGCCATCCTAACCTTTTCCAAAGCCCTCACGCGACGATTGCGGAGACCTGTTTAACATATCTAAACTCGAAGCAGGTGGTGTCCCTCTCGGCCTCCGGCTCTCTGAGTGCTCAACACATACCCTTCCTCGAATATTCTGCTATATACTGGGGGGCCCACATGAAAAAAGAATTCACTCATCTCGGTAAAACGCTAGCGCTGAAGCTCTTTAGCCACTACGAACACCATATATCAATCAAACCACTCCTAGAGCACATGCTCGAGTCTTCTGTTAGTATTATGGACTCCTATAAATTTACTGCACTGCACTGTGTGTGCATGTTCGGGCTTGTCGAGGTTGCGAGGGCCTTGATGGAAACGGATGGGGTCGATATAAATTGCATGGACCATACTGGTGCTACACCACTCACATGGGCCGCCCGCCATGGAGAAGCGGGAGCGGTGAGGGTGTTACTAGAGCGGGAAGACATCAACCCCAATATACCAGACATCTCTGGCCGAACACCAATCTTGTGGGCTGCTGGGCACAAATACGAGGAAGTGGTGGAGCTGTTGCTAGATCACGAAGGCGCCAATGCCAAAACGCAAGACACGGATGACCAAGTACCAATCCCGCTAGCTACTAAGAACCGACAGATTTCCGAAAACCCACATATGCACAACAATCAACAATCTCCTAACAATTCACCAATCCACAGCTTGGGTCTAGCGCACGACTACCCCCCAATTCAGGGAAATCCAGGAACCCACAGCTACCCTAAACCTACCCAGACTCCAACGTATAATCCAGCCCGACCCCACCTTCCTCCCGTCAGCAATACGGACCATGGGGAACTCAATAAGGATATGGGGTCCCTTTACACGGGAATGCCGGCTACACTTCCCATTCCCCATTCTCCGGATACTAAACATCCTCCCCCAACAATAACAGTGACGAATGGTACAAAAAGAGAAATCATAATCGCAGTGATGGGAGCTACAGGTAACATCCACACATGCCCAAAACCTGCAGTGTATCGACTAAAACAACTATTAGGCGTAGGTAAAAGCTACTTCATCAGGGAAGTCTCCGGTACCTCAGATATCGAAGTGGGCGACGATCTTTATCCTTGTAAGATATCCCCTACCCTGAAGATTTGGACTCAAGTGCTGACAGAAATAAGGTACCACTGAGATCCAGCCCTACTCTTTTCTGTATGCAGGTGTAAAAGTAACCCTAGTAGACACTCCAGGCTTCAACGGTATCACTAAGAGTGATTCCGAGGTCCTGGCAGATATTTGTGCTTGGACATCATTAAACTATAGGAAGGGGAGCCTCCTGTCCGGCATTATCTACCTCTACCCCATCACCGCTGCCTCCATGAATGGCTCTTCCTTGAAGAACCTCTGGATGCTCCAAAAATTGTGTGGCCCCGACGCCCTACAGAACCTGCTTCTCACAACTACGCAGTGGTCCAATGTTGATCGAGCGGAAGGGGAGCGCCGCGAATTCTACCTTCGGGATAGAGACGCCTGCCAAGGGCTTGTCTCCAAAGGCGCTTCTGTTGTGAGATTCGTGGGTACCAGAGAGTCTGGATTAGAGCTCATCCGCAGGTTGATGTTAAACGAACCGAAACCCCTCGCTATTCAGGATCAGATAGTAAATAAAAATATGACAACGCTTGAGACCGATGCAGGGCAATTCATTCACGAGGGAACTATACAGGGAAATATAGAGCGCCTAGAGAGACAATTACAGAGGAGAATAAGGGGGCTTTCTGATGAAACGAAGGTCATGGAGCAAGAGCCAGCAAAAACTCATGTGATACCACAAAAGCCTATGGCTAATACGATATTGTCAGCGGCTTTGCACGCGGCACAGATGAAAAGGCTTGAAACCGGGAGGAAGAAAGAGGAGGAAAGAGACAGGAGTGAAAGGGCAGTGATCGCTGTTGATACGAAGGATATCTCGGTTACAGCGCACCTCAAGTCCATGTTCACACCCTACAACACCAAAGGGCGCTTGATCTACGACATCGATAACCCGAGGGAATTCTTGAAGGGCCCCATCAACATCACGATCCATTACCAATCTAACACCCTTGCCGAGATAGAGGTTTGGATGAAAACAATCGCAGAGTTCTTTGATGCAGGGATGGGGGTCAACAATTATATTAGCCACAATGGAGCACTCTACCAGTGCAAAGCATATGATTGTGTCAAACGAGGCTCTCAAAAGTTTGTCATTTTCAGAAAGGCTTTGCCCGTACGGATGGCAGGCTCCCAAACTGGTGCTATGTCACATCTATGAACCAAGTTTCTCAAGATTCGAGCGTTGGGGGTAAGGGAGGCAGGTGGTGTGGAAGAAAAGTGGAATTTGCAGGAGTGTGTGAGGATTTCTTCATTCAGATCTATCGGGGATTCCTGCTGCGCAGGAAATTGCGGGAAAGCCAGAGAATTCTACGAGGATACCTTGTCCTCAGTGAGCTATGATTCGCACCTCTGCTTCGTGATTGACGTATCAGAAGGACCAGAAAAACAAAATGGACTTGAGATCCCAAATTTCAAAAGATGTAACTCCATAATCCCGACTTCCCCGCCTTGCGCCGCCCCGCCGACAAAGCCTTCCGGCCCACCGGGTGGCGACTGGACGTTTCAATGCCCTAGATATCCGCTGTTGATTGTGGAACTGCCACGGTACACCCGAGCAGTGTACTCAACGGCCCGGGGGGGCCGTAGGGCCGCCCCATGGGCCGACTACCAAGAGCTCCAGACGGGACGGAACGGCAAAACGCGGTCCAGGAAACTTTAGGACGGCCGTAATTGCTAAGGACGGCGGGCCCTACAATGCAAGACAAATTAGCGTAGGGGATTGCGGGGGACTCAGGGGGACTGAGGGGGGCTGCCGGGCAGAGTTTTTGCGCCATTCGATTATTTTCGTGTGCCAAGCAGAAGTAGGGATATGTGTGAAAGATAATAAAAGAAGCGTGTTATCCTACTCTAACCACTGGAGGGGGTAGACTCTTATATGGATAGTGTTCCCCCAACATCCCATAATTACCAGAAGTAGAACATACATAGGAAACACGGTAAACCCTGAAAACAACAATGAAGCACGAAATTTATCTCCATAATTCCTGATATCTTCTCGTGCATAAGAACCTTCTACAAAGAAAGTCTTTCACGCAATCAACCACGGAAACTTTACAACCCCAGAATCTATGATAGCCACTAAGTTGTATCTCGATCTCCAGTTCTATAAACCCGACCCGAGTTACAGTACCGTAGAGGAAAGAAAAGCGACAAGGAAGAACACCAAAAACAAAGGAAACACGGTAGCATTAATAAACATAATACCAATGCATAAAAAGAAAAAATAATAGGAAAAGGGCCGGACGAGACGACACAACGTCGTCCACAGCGGTCCGCCATCAGGACGTACAGACTGGTCTGTTGAGAGCACTGTACTCGAATGAAGTAACCCCGTTATCTATAAGTGAAGAGGAGGACACCCTAGATACCAGCTGATATTAGCGCTCACTGTTACCTCATCCCTCTGGAGCCCAGATTCTTATATTTTCACCAGCTGAGAACGGGAAGAGGGGTGGTGGATCGTAGGTATTCAGAATACTTCATCCTAGGTGTTGTAAGATATGCTTGATTCTCCGTGAAAAAGGGAAGCCTGCCAGTACTATCCTCTTTTCCATCTCGTGCAGGAAAGAGCTACTAATATACACAATGGACTTAGCAGTCACACCGGACGCCGTGTCCTATACCATATCAACCATTCTCCTAACATGACGCACAAGTGATCCTTCCATCTCCACATTCATCTACTAGTGGTATCCGATATAGTCAACCATAAGTAATTAGATCCTGAGAAGCCACATATTCCAACACTAGGTTAGGGACAAACTATGAGTGATATATTATGATTCCAGGTAGCCGACAGAGTAAACGATATTCCTGCAAGAAAGAGAAGAAGGTTAAATAGATCGTTAAGTACTCCGAGTGTGAAAATAAGACTGAACCAATTTATTCCTGTGCAAGTTTGATTTCATCTTTCGGATACTTCTGTAAATCTTGTGTTTCAATATATTGGTGATGTCGCAACAAAGCCATAGTTCTGACATAACGGAAGCTGACTCTCAGCAGAATAGATGGAATTCTTCGGGAGGTTTGCCGAGATGAAATTGTGAACTAGAAGTTTTTGTGCGTATCGGCGGAAGAGATGTGACAGAAAAACCACACCAGGCCCTGCCTGGCCCTGCCTGGCCCGGTAGTGTGTTCAGTCCTACCTCCGTCTGCCCTAGTCCGTCTATGGAGTACAAAACACAGGAGAAAGATTTTGCTCATATTATTATTATGATACAGAAATATAGCTGCAGTAAATGCTGCTTATACAACTCTGGGATTTCAGAACTTACTTCTCAAGTAGCATAACTTTAGGGTTAAATCCCAAACTATCAAAGTAAATATATAGTACCCGCGAGCAGTAATCCCGGCCAGTGATCGAAGGTGGCAAGCCGGTCCAGTATAGGCAGAATAACCCACGCTATTTGAGAGCTGAGGGGACCAGACTGGGAAGCGAGTTTCTAAAATCAAAGCCGGTCTAGGCCCAGATCACCTGCAAGCTTCAGGTTATGTGCGATGGCGTGTTCCATCCAGTGTTCCCAACTGGCCAGGCTTCGGTGAAGCCGGGCCTGGCCTATCGTAATTCTCTCGGTTCTAGCCTGGCCCAAGCCTGCTGGTCTGGCTAAGCCTGAGCCTGGCCTGGCCGGGCCCACTTATAGGCCATATAGCCTTTTTCCCGGCTGCCTGATAGGCCGGCATGGCCTATATAGCCTAGGCCGATCCACCCATAGGAGCGACCACAACAGCAAAACTCACAGTAAATGTTTCCCAATTACCCAATATGATTAAAAATAAAGTAACAATTTCGCTTTATTAGCGAAAAGAAAAACTACAAGACTCTAGAAATAGTGAATTAATTAATTGAATTTAATGTGGTTAAAACTTTATCTTCTGCAGTGTGAATTTAGATAGGATCTTGTTTAGATGACCAGGCTGGGAGTGCTTATTATTATTATTATAATATAATATTATTATCATTAAGTTTATAGAGCTATTAGGCTATGAAAGTGATTAACTGAGAGTGCTTCTTACTTGATAAAATGTTTTCTCCATAGCAACGAACGGTGTTCTCCAAAGCAACAAACGGTTGACTGGTGAGAAACTGCCCAAAATTGACAACAACCGTTCCTCCAAATCAAACTGTTTCCCAACAGAACTGTTGCACCTCCTTCCGTTCCTACCAAACAGGCTCTAATAGTTCCCGCTGAGCAGACAAAACAGGAGGGAATAATGGTAGGATAGGGTTGTCCTGGTGGCCCTGGAGGTAAATTTTGAGAGTTTATTGAGTTGGCTGAGTATCACTCGTGGTGTGATTAATTTTTTTTCTTTTTACCTTCGGCTATTGCTTCTTAACAAAAGATGATAAACTCGAAAGAGGGGAGGAGGTTTGAATACCCTTAATGCGATCTGTTCTCAACCCTACTCTCCGTACCTATAAGCTTGCGTAGGCTGACCGAATTTGGCCTAGGATATCTTCCGGAGTAGACTGCCGTGGCCGGGCCCGCAGCCCGGCCCTGGGAACACTAGTTCCAGCCCTAATCCCAATAGACAGGAAGCCATTTCTGCATATTTGGGTCAGGGTTGACACGCTCTCACTTATAACCATTTGTGGACTCTAGGCACACTGGAAGCTCTCATTTCAGGGAAGGATACTTGTGCCAAGGTTGCGGCGTGCGGCCGCAAACCCCGCATGTTCGCTGGCTCACAACCGGGGCCACTCTAAAGAGTGCCTGACAGCTCAACGCAAATTTACAGCTCAACGCAAATTTGTGGCTTACCATAGTAACAGTGTGGCTCAACACAACTTTGTGGCTTGGTCCAGACACCTGAGAATACAACACTACCCAGGGGTGCAAAACCCACCCAACCAGAAATTTAATCTTTATACCAGAATACCTTTTTTTTCTCCAACAGCTCACCAATTCATATTTTCCGAGATGAAAACCAAAACAATACAAAATACAAGCCAAATTGAACATGCCACCGGCATCTAAGTTAGTCCTTATGCCACCCAGCCAATGTAGGCTGGTATCAAAAAAGCCAAGGATGAGGCAGCATCCTAGGTTGTGGAACTAAATGTAAAATTCAATGCTCATATATTTAGCTACAAAGTTATTCTAAACCACAAAGTTATGTTGAGCCACATAGTTGTGTTGAGCCACACTATTACTATAGTAAGCCACAAATTTGCGTTAAGCTGTAAATTTGCGTTGAGCTGTCAGGCACTCTTTAGAGAGGCCCCAGTTGTGAGCCAGCGAACATGCGGGTGTTGCGGCTGCACGCCGCAACCTTGGCACGAGTATCTCGAGCTTAATTCTATCTTCGCACTTATGGATAAATGAGCGTCTTTATGCACACATGTTAAACCCCAAAATCAGATACGACTGAAAGGGCAAGCTTGAAATCTGGTTTTGCTCCAAACATTTTGTGGTTTAGATTTGACAATTACAAAAATTATTTCTAATTTCCACTTCTTACTCAAGTGCAAACATCTACATTTACTAAGGCGCAGAAATGATCGCTATCTCATGAAAATCACAAATCGGCAATACCCTTAGGACCAAATTTGCAAATCTGAATCTGAATTGGGCGAACTAAACAGGTCTTATTTCGGAATCCCACTTGGCCGAAAAACTTGATCTCAAAATCAAAATCACTGCCAGCCAAACACCCCCTTCTTAAAGAGAGGGCTAGAGAAAGTATTGGGACGAATATTGTTCCATCAAAAGTGGCCTAAGGGCAATTGACAGAATTGCTCAGGGTGACCAAAAGTAAGGTTATGGCTGTGTAATGCGGATATGACGATCATGGTTGCTGACCAATCCACGACATCGATGTACGAGTATATTAAGCGAAATTATCACAGCAGGCCCTTTGCAAGCTCCCTTCCCTCAATTCTCCTACCCCGCTTTTCACCTTCCTTTTTGGGAAGGTGTAGGTGAGGTAAAACACCACACAACACACACATCAACCTCACGATCCTCACCCGCCCCTGAACTTGGAGCTTCATAAGGGGCTGGAAAGGCACTTTCGTGAGACAAACACACCCTACTAGCTGGTACCTTACTACTACCTCAATACATCCCGCTTGGTGGCCTCTCGCCATAGCCAACAGGGACAAATGCCCCCATACTTTGGTCAAACCTCACAACAACCGTCACGGTGGAATGTCATGAGTTTGGCCTCCCCCACAAAACAACTCGGTCGGATTCTCTGAGCACTGTGTGGCTAGTATAGCACTACCTCTGGCTGCACCACCGCCCTGCCTACCGTTTACTACCTCTTTCCCTAATGCCTTACTCTTGGGTTGGCATAAGGTTATTCACAAGAAAATGTTTCCTTGCTCCTGCCAAAAGCAAGGGGGGGTTTGTCTGACGGCCCTACACCCAGGATGATGAAGGATCAGACACAAGTTGTGTTACCAATTTTTCCTTTTGTTTTTCATATGTCATGAGATGTTCAGAAAGGTTTTCTTGTTGTCTTCTGCTTCTGGCGGTTAGGTTGTCGGACAAGTGTCCTGCTTATTATGTTGTTTATTTTGTTTTGTGCCTTTCCGGTTGGAGATATATGTGCGGTTGGTTCCATACCAGAGGGACCTGGGATCATCAGCAAAAAAAAAAGCATGCACCCGGACGCACCCCGTGCTCCCTGTGCGTCCGGCGGTCCAGGCGCATAGAACGTAAACTCCCGTTCTGGGTGTGCGGTATTTTATTGGGTGCTTGTGGATAGTGTTCGTTACGGGGCCTCCGGGGCCCCGAAACCGGCGGGCCCCCGCCTCAATTCCCCGCCCCGCCCCGGTCAACGGCCCGGGGCGGGGCGTTTTTTTTTTTAAACCCCACCCCACCGCCC
>Ga0307513_10005675_pt1 | contig 16425 bp, 16 predicted proteins | sample 15_EM_MG_FD_202174 | JGI IMG/M metagenome (GOLD analysis project Ga0307513, IMG submission 202174) | Populus trichocarpa ectomycorrhiza microbial communities from riparian zone in the Pacific Northwest, United States - 15_EM | ecosystem: Host-associated > Plants > Roots > Unclassified | place... | reverse complement strand
TGCATTTCCCAAGCTCAAACGACTCTCGTTGCCCAGCATGTGCAGCGGCTCCTGCCCTCCCATATCAGTGCTCTGGCAGCCTTCCATCATACCGCCAACCTTGGAAGAACTTCGTTTCTGTTGCTTTTTTGACAGTAGGTCAGCCCAACTCCCAGCAGATTTGAAGGACGTAAAAATCAATCGCTCTGTCGCTCATCATGGACTGCGTCGACTTTTAATCAGCTCATCGTTCCATCAGATCTCGGATCACAATGTCATTCACGTCGCTCGCCTTCTCGATTCCGCCTATCCGAACTTGGACGTTGTGGAGGGATATGGTCCCAATGCGCGAAATGGATATGAGAGCTGGAGCCGTGTCGACCTGTTCCGAGCTGCTCTGCGTGACATTAGATGCGAGATGAGGAAATAAGCACAACTCGTTGATAGTAATTAGCACCGTACCAATAATGTATAGGTACTGAAACTGCTTCAATTATGCCTCGTTGGATGATGTGCACTTCATAGGACCGAACTCGAATACTTGGCAATAAAGATGGCGGTCTTCGTTATTTGATGTCATGTTCATTCAAATTTGGCAATTCTTCGAGTCGAACGGAACCATGTAAGCTCACCGCGGTTTTTCATCCTCTCTCGCTCTTCCTATACCGGCATTGGAGCCAGAATTCATTTTTTTTTTTCTATACCCAATTTATTGCCGTTTGCAATAATGTTGGCGAACCTGCCTTTTTGGGCCCAAATCAAAATTTTGAGAACCGGTTGCCGCAAGCCTCATAAGTTGGCCAGTTCTGGTCGTAGAAACATAATTGTAAGTGATTTGGAAAGGTATGATGAAGGGCTATCGGAATATGTAAAAAACTAGAGGATTTTTGAAGTAAGTAAATTGAGTCCAGATACCCTGTTTGATCATGCAGTGTATCTTTGTCAATTATGGTTATATAAACTCGATTGTGAGTGATTTAGAAAGGTACAATGTAGGGCTACTAGAATATAAAATAAATTTGAGAAATATCCATGGAAGTTCGACTCAGGGAGTGACAATCCCAGGTACCCTGTTTTCCCCAATTTTCATCACATAGCATGGCAAGGAGGGTTAATATGGAGCACACATTTCATATACAACATACTGAAATCTATTTAATATATATCTGGAAGTATCTTGGGATGTTTGAGCATGTACAGAGCCTCTGAGCATTGCCAGCTGGCACGACCCCCACTGATAAACTCGGCCACTTGAACTTATGTCCTTCTTCAAGGGTTCCTGATCAATATTCTATTTCATAGACACTCTCTGAGATTGTATCTCACCCCATATCACCCCCCTTAACATGCTAAGTGATAAAAATTAGGGAAAACAGGGTACCTGGGATCATCACTCCCTGAGTTGAACTTCCATGGATATTTCTCAAATTTATTCTATATTCTAGTAGCCCTACATTGTACCTTTCTAAATCACTCACAATCAAGTTTATATGACCAGAATTGACAAAGATACACTGCATGATCAAGCAGGGTATCTGGGCTCAATTTACTTACTTCAAAAATCATCATTATTTCCCTAGTTTTTTTACATATCCCTATAGCCTTTCATCGTACCTTTCCAAATCACTTACAATTATGTTTCTATGACCAGAACTAGCCAAGTTATGAGGCTTGCAGCAACTGGTTCTCAAAATTTTGATTTGGGCCCAAAAATATTATTGCAAACAGCAATAACGATCCAGATTACCCAGTTTTGTTACGAACAAGCCGTGGTGAGCTGGAACAATTTCTCTCCACAAGATAAAGAGATAAAGATAGCTGATGAATGTTTTCTCTTTCTCCAATTCTGCAGATTATCCATAGTACTGTACAGTTACGACCAAGTCTTCTTGTCGCGCGTCACAGCAACCCATGAAGAGAAGAGATTTGAGGAGTTGTCATGGTCACAATCAGTTTTGAAGAGATGTTTATGTGCGTCTAAAATTGCTCAAATTTCTCAAGAAAAACCCATGAAAACGCGATCTGTGAGTGTTATCTACTTCTTAACCCACCACTTCAGGCTCTCCTCTTCGTAAAACTTGTTCCTGAACTTCTTCCGCTGACCTCTACCCTCTACTTTTGTAGCTGAGCTGGTTGCGTCAACCACTATCCCATCAACCTCTTCAACGAGGGTTTCTTCAGCCTCGGCATGTGAAATAACACCATTGGGACCTTCAGCAAACATCGCGTCCATTTCTTGAGAGAGAACACCATGCATTGCATCTAAAATGGCCTCCAACGGGACCGAGGAGTCATCGCCAACAACATCAATATCAGAGGCCTTGCTATCTTCATGAAGTATATCCTCTTCAGAGAGTGCTGGGGCTGCGACACGAGATCGGGGCCGAGTCAATTCAGCAAAAAATTCTGGATTGGTTTCAGGAAGGTCACGCAAGATTTTGCGTGCCGCTGTGCTCGTGAGACTCTCGTAGGAGAGATTGAATTCACCAGCTCGACACATTTCCCATGCCTGCATAATCTATCAGATCTAGCTTTTAAGCCTTGGAAAATAGGTACGTTACTAACCTTTTTGATGATCTCGGGTTTGTTTAACTGAGTGTATGCTTTCCACAGCCATCCAACCATGCGATTTCGAAGAATCTTCATTTTGGCATCAACGGCGATCGATTGGACTGACTCGCCTTGCTCGAGCTTCTTGAGGACCTTCTGGACAACATCTTCATGAGCAGAGTTCCGTGTTGAATGCTTGAGTACCTGCTGGAAACCAACGTCACAGGGCTGGAAAAGCCCAGTCAGTCGAGCAGGTACGAAGTCCACGATTATATCTTCGTGGTTCTCTCCCATCCAATCCATGAACTCATCTGACCGATGCACAGACCAACAGTCAATTTGCCACACAGACCGTTGATCTTCTGGCAAGCCAAGACTCGCTTTCGTCCTCTGATAATACGGAGCCAAAGTATTCGTCATGAAGCTCCTCATTGTCACCTGAGTTGACCAGTAAGTTGCTGTTTTCGAAGGCTCCATTAAAAATCCAGCTTCGATGCACTCTTTGTATCCAGGAGTGGTCTTGGACGGTAGCGATGCAGGAGTGCTTCCTTTATAGATCGTTTGAAATGGGAGAAGCTGCCCGTCGTTGGTCAAGGAAATGAGAAGCGTGATAGCACGCTTCTCTTCAGATCCTACGGTCGTCACTTGTTTCGATCCGATTGGAGCGTACGTCAACTGGCACCCTTGAGCGAGTGTAATTTGTGTTTGGTCGCTATTCACAATCAGCTTTGAAGGGACATTTTCAGTCTTGACGCTATACGCCATCCGCAGGAATGCTTTAAAAAGAATAACGTCTGAATCTGCGGGGATCTTCCCACCTGCCCATGTCGAGCGACGAATTGTCCATCCCATCGAGCGTTTAAGAAATTTCTTCACAAAATCCTCGGAACATCGGAATAGGGTTCCATCCTGAGAAGGCTGCTTGAAGATGAGGGGTGCAGAAAATTCGAGTTGGCCGATCATGATGCCACGTATGGTGATCAAGGTGAGTGGAATAGAGCAATTGCGGAGATCAGTGAGCGTTTTGATGATATTTTCCGTTGCTGTAGGATATTTGATGAGAACACCAACATGAGTACTGGCCCCTCCAGGACGGTGCCCCCTTTCAACTCTATCCAGAGTATGCTGGCTCCAGCGTGGCTTGTCTCCAGACCGATCAATCCAACCTCCAAGTGTTTGTGGGGCAAGTTTTGCGAGAAAAGGATGGGATCGAATTTCTTCAGGTCACGAACAATATCTGAAGGTGACATTCCAGGCATGTTTCGACGAGCATGTTTATCGATCTGTTCCCAGAGTAGAGGAGCCATCCAGTTCACAAGAACGGCAGATTTGTATTCCTTTACATGTGGTCGTCCAGGAGCTCCTCGCTGTTGCTGGTCATGTTCGTTTGCAGCCCGGAGTGGTCTAGAAACTTCTGCTACATTGAGAGTGCCAGGCTGTGGTGTTGCGAGAGCCATGGGAATGGTGCGTTTTATTGCGATGATCTTTCCTTCATGATCCCGACGGCCACTTATAATTTCAGCCTCCTTCTTCCTTTTATGTTCTTCCTGCTTCCTCCGTGTAGCGCCTTCAATCTTTCTCTTCTTCGCACGAGCCTCCTTGGCAGCTTCTTCATCACGCCGCTTCTCCATTGCCTCAAGATGCATTTTGTCCAACTTCGCTCGATCCCGCTTTGCTCCTTCAGCTGTCGTTGCATTACACCATTTGTCAAGTGGCCCCGTTCGAGAGCCTGACGGTTCATGTTTTCGTTTGAGTGGATTCGAGGTGGGCTGTGGAATGGGCAATGGCTCTGGGGTTGGAATCATGGATGAAGTGTTTATGTTGATACTGGTTGGGAGCTTGGGCACTGGATTCACAGATGGAGGCTCTGATGCGATTGGAGATGGTGACGGAGTCTCAGCTAAGGGCGTCTCTGGATCTGGGGTGTCATCCGGAACGACTATGGGTTGAAAGATGATCCTTCGATCAACCCTCTCGGCTTCAAAGGATAATAATTCATTGTTCTCGATGTAGATGTCAGGGCGCTACTCAAATAAAACTCGTTAAGATTATAGTGGATGATAGAACAAAGTTCAACTTACCATTTCGAGGTCTCTGTCGCATGTAGTTATAAATCTTGAAAGCCGATCTTCGTCGCATGAAGAGGATAGCGACGCAAGCAAAGAATGCTTCTCTGGGTGGACAAAATGCTCGACTGCATTAAGAGCAAATAGACCGCAATTGAAACCATCGGTCTGCTTAGTGATATCGAGACTGGCTTCTTCGAGATCCATAGATATATGAATTTTAATCCACCATTGAATCGCTGCTTTCAGTTCAGTTCCAAGCCCATCGAGCGAGTCACCATATCTGATCTGACAGTCGATGACGTCCACAGTGATAGCAACCCAATGGTTCCCATTCACATTAGCAACTCCACATATCCCTCGTATTGTGGAATTTGCTAGGTCATCGGCAACCCCAAGGATATGTCTGTTCTTGAAACCAGCAGGGTAGTTGTTTTCCTTGCGATCTCGATGAAGCAAGCCTATCTTCGTGAAGAAATCGGTCTGTAGAATTTCATACTGCTGCTTTCCAATGCGCAGAAGTTCATGGCGGAGAAGGTTGAGTTGCTGATTTATGTGTGATGTCGATAGCCAATTATGAGACAGATATGAGGCAAGCAAAACAGTTGGTGAATTCTCAGAAAATCCACAAACATTGCCTGCCCATGGGAGGCAGAGTAAGGAGTTTTGAACGGATTGACAGAGTGTTCGAAATTCTCCTGAACGCCACTTTGTCTTGTTGGTTGAAAGGAATGACTCGGCCTGCATCCACAGCGCTTTGGCATGTTCTCGCAGGGATGAGACCAGGATCCAGTATGTGAGGATCCAGGGTGGGTAGCGTGACTGAATATTGTTCGGCAAGTGGGCATAGATTATGGATGCTTTCTCCTGGATGGGGGTTCTGGCTTCCTGTAGCGCTGATAAACCAGCAGCTGAGGGAATCAGGAGGCGCTTCAAGCTTTCTGCGGTGAATTTTGACACATTGGGTGGCTCCAAAGACCAGAAATCGTGCACATCTTGCTTTATAGAGGACATTGGGAGTTGAGATAGGAAGGGAAAGTGAAGAAATTCAGCCACAGATGCAGTGGGACTGGGTAATATGGCGGCCTGGATATGAGTGGGTATTGGGGACATTTCGAACGAACTCGACTGTCAGAGATGGGGGAAAAAAACATAATATTTCGTGAACCATGAACATAAGTAATTATAAAGTAAGGAACAATGGAAAATTGGAAATTGGGGGCCCAGGAGATGGGCCAGGTTGCAAGTCGTGATAGTGGGCCCACTGACCCAATCCGGCTTGAAGAGCTTTTGTCCGATGTCACACCTATCCTGGCCCTTTGAAGAGATGAAGAGATGTTAGAAATAGGTCACACTTTTCTTCCTGCGAAGACTCGGTCGTAACTGTACAGTACTTACATTTTAATGCATCCTGACACGTTCATTGAGGCCAGAAGGACGTAGTGGTAGAGGTGGAAAGCAAGATCAACTGTGTTGATCACGGTTGATCTCGTTGATCTCGATTCGAACTCCGAAAAGAAAACCCGGCTTCAACTTGGCGGCTAAACCGCCAACCCGCACCAGGGGTACGGGTACGATGAGGGTTGAAGAAACCCAACCCGTACCCTTACCCCAGTGTACCCTACCCATAACCCGCACAGGTTTCAAAACCCATGACAATCACTAAAGCCATGCAAATCCTGACAGTGCATTAAGTTGACTTCAATAGGTGAAGTACATCTGCACATGACAGTTTAGTGTGCCACCTAGTGTTTGGGTAATTGTGGCAGTGGCTGCAAGCCATAGAATCCTTGTGAGGAAGAGGCTATAGGTAAGATTTTGAACAAAAATTTAGTTAGAGAAAAAGGTGACTGAGAAATTTAGATCATAGGTAGAATGAGATAGAATGTACAAAAAGAAATGCAATGCCATGCTGACGAAGATACTGATCACAGCTATGAGGAGTCCTACCAAATATGCCAACCCAAATACTATGGTTGTCCAGATTGACATGAAGAGTGTGTAGTGTACCTGTGCATGGGCACTCGAGGTTGGAAAGTTGTGATTCGCATTATATTTGGCTGTTATCCAGGCGGCGATGGACAACTCAATAAGGGAGAAGATGACAAGAGCACCAAATACAACTAAGTTCTGGACACATGAGATTAGCTGGAGTACTGCGGAAGGGGAATTCAAGCACACATACTGGGGTGACCCATTCGAATAATAGAATTCATGGAATACATAGGTATTTGTTTATTCATTAAATTTAAGCTCCAAGTATTGGAGTTCATCTGAAGAAAGGACAATGGGGAACAGCAAGTGAAATTTCGCAGCAAGAAAGGGAAGAACATCTTGTCAGTAAAAAAACCATTGTGGTGCGATATAGGGCTGCGCGCCATGCCGTTATGGTAGACGGCCGTAAGTTCACGGCCCGTCTACCATAACTTCCAGAGGCCTCACGGTACGGCACGGCTAGACTGCCGTATGAGCCATAAGGTGATGCCAAGAGCCAACCGTCCATCATAAATTTATTCTGATGCCGGATTTGGGCTTGTCTGGAAAATTTAAGGCAGAAACACATTTCACTTTACGAAAAATTGCCTTATTTGACAAGCCGTAAGGCACCCATAAGTTGTCGGCCGTAAAATTGATGCCAGGAAAGGCTTACGGTACAGCTACGGCACCCGTAATTTATGGCTGTATGCCGTAGGTTATGGTGACGGTGCACAGCCCTAGTGCGATATCACCTTACAATTGCCGAGATAATGTATTTTCCAACTTGAATGTAATTTTCCATGTTCCATGTCGTTTAGGGTTTCATTGAAGCGGCCAGAGCCTCGTGTACTGTACTATTCCGACCGATTGTTCATGTAACGGGTAATGGTCAGTCATGAACCAAACAATAGTAGTAAATGTAATGCATAATGAGGTGCAAAAAAGTGAGTTTTTTAGTCCAAAATCCATCCAAAATCTCCAAAAAAGCGCCCAAGGCACCTGAAATGGACCCTTAATTTCCTATTTAGGGTGACATGAACAACTTGTCAGATGAACAATATATGTAATGCATAACATGGCATGAACAATCGGTTGGAATAGTACAGTAAGTAATTTGTTTATAGTCTTCTTGCTATATGTGTGCTAACCCATTTCATCCCTTTTAGATCCCTCGATACCCAAAATCATTGCCACCTGGCCTCTCCCCTCCAACAAGGGATGTAGGCCACCAATGTCGACGTCAATGGATCTTGGGATGGGCTTGTAGGTTGGGAGCAACTAGGAAACATGAGGGGAGACCCACAGTATGGGAGACCCGCGAGGTACGGTGAGGAGGTGAGCCATAATCGGCTCACGTACCTTTAGCAACTTCCATTTTGTCTACATACTAACATTAAAACCATGTTTGGACATGCACCGCCTGCTTATGCACTCATTCCCTTGCATGCAAGACCAAGGCGGCCCACAAAAACATCCCTACTCCCCTTGCGAATGCTCCCTGAGCCAAGCCAGGCAAGTTCAACCCACCAACATGCCAACGATGAATGCCATAAACAAAGGACCACTTGCCCATCCCACAACACTCACCGCTTCCCCATCCTGCCAATGCTCCCCCCATTGCCAACTCTCACACTGGCATCTGTCACCCAAAGCCCACCCACCTGTTCGCATGCATGCCCTACAGTGGCTGACATAAGTATTGCACAGCCACCGGCTATCTCCTTTACGCGCCTCTTTCTCCACAACCGCAACACTTTGAGCGATGCAAATGACATTTCTAGATAGATTAGGATGCAGGCTTAATATATAATGTAACCTGTATGTACATTGACTTGATTTGACAAAAATATTAGGCATGCCATATGAAAAACCTTGTGCAATTCTTTTGTCTTTGCCAAGAATGAGAAATCAACCCCAATTTTCAGTGGGTATTGGTGGTTTTCCATAATAATTTGAACTCTGTTGCACACAGTGATCTATAATTAATATATTCCATGTAAAATATAGCAGAATATATGCATTTTCCACTGCTCAATCTGGCCATCTTAAGATACTAGTCAATCCATGCATACCACCCTACTCCTCCTGGTATTTGGTATTGCTAACTGGTCCAAAAATTTCATTTCTTTTGTCTGGTAATATAAAGAGTATAGATACACTGTTTTAAGACTAGGCTATTGTAATAACTGCATTGCCAATTCCAATAAATTGTAATCCAAAATTCCCCTATGTCCAAAAATACATGATATAAGACATACCTCCCTGGATGGATAGAGCATAATACAGAAGCTGAAGCCAGCATATTTAGATATTCAAAATAAATGTGTAATCTGCTTTGTGGTTAGAAATATAATAGCCTTACACAATAAATTGATATTCACAGTATATTGGCACAGGTAGGAAATCAGTCAACTCTAATTATCAACTAGAATGCACCATGGAGGCATTCAAGAAGCCCCAAAACTATTCAATTTATATTTAATAGACTAACTAGACTCAATGGAGCCATTTTTAGGGGAAATAATGTGGTGGAATATTTAACAGTCAGGTACTGCTGAGGTGGGAAGGGTGTAATTTGGAGTAATCTTATTGTGTGGGTCGATTACAGCTGAGATACTACAGGAAGTGGGTACATTTAGATGGTATATAACATATACTACCTTACTCAGTCATTTTTTTGCAGAGGACTAATTTTATTTCATTGTGAAATAGGGTACAAGTGTGAAATTGTGCTTTTTTGGGGGGTAGGAGAGTGATTTAGGCTAATTATTCAACTACTATAGCCTGTAAAATAAAATTTGATGGCCAAATATCATATAAATAAGTACATAGATCAATTCCTATCCATCTGGAGTGGAAGGGAATGAAATACTGATGAACTGCGAAGAGGGGGTCTAGATAGGGAATGCACATTCTCTGACAGTCCATCACACAACAGTGGCTTGATGTTTCTATCATAAATGAGTGTCTGAACACTTATTTAGAGCATATTTGTTCATTTAGAACAGTTGTCAGTTAATTTATCTTCGCCTTCTCAAGAAAAGAGCCTGACAATTGTTCAAATATAGCAGAGACAAAAGAAATGCAAGGGGTTTTTGAGTTTCTACCTCATTTACACACCTCAGGGTAAAAATATCACTTCAATTACATTAGGATAATATTCTACAGAGTTCTACCTACTCGGCAATATGTTATTTCACTCAGTGCGCTTATCAGATCGTGTGGGAGCGACAATTATTTGGGAGGTGATGTGGCTGTGCAATACTTATGTCAGCCACTGTATGCAAGGTCGAATGTCCCGTTGCGGGGTCAAACACACCAATGCGGCCCCTCTGGCGAACTCAAGAACCTGGGCTTGGATACGAGCCCATGTGCCTCTCTACCATCAACAGTGTAACTGCTGCTTGATGATTTTCACCACTACCAACTTTCCCAACCTCGCAATACCGCATGGTGGTGTCATTTGACACTCGCAATGCTATTGTGAGGTTTCCTGGTTGGTTTGAGTGTCGTACCCATGCACGGGTTGGTATACCCCCGGGTTTCATGAAACCCTTACCCTGACCTGTCAAAACCCGTACCCTTGGGGCGGGTATGGGTTTTCGTGGGTACGGGTATGGGTAGCCCTGGAATACCCCAGGGTTACCCATGACAATCACTACATGGCTTATCTGGTGTGTTGCAGTCCCACTCTTACATCTGGTATTCTGATGCTGATATTTATGGTGGCCAATCAGGGTGTTGCTGACCTTTATACTCATATTTGTACTTATCCATGGGATAGCATCCATGAAGCGAGGGGATGGATTGGCTGGAGGCTTGGTCGAGGCTTAAGCATCAGGCCTTCCCATTATGATATCCATAATTTCTTCAGATCAGATCTAATATCCATACCACCTTTACTGTCTACTTTTCCACTACTCCATAGCCTGGAGTGTCAGTCTTGAACCCTTTTACTTGACCTAGTGTTTCCATGATGTGCTGCGTATGTCCCAGTGTTATTCTAATTTTCTTGTTGTTCATTGTACTTACATATTTGCTGTTCAATTTAATAATTCCCTGTAATTGATTTGATGGCCACCTCCAGATATCAAGCATGGGTATCTTAGCAGGGTTTTGAAATGATATTCATACCAAATTTACCCCTGTGTTATTGAGCCTTGCTCTCTCTGGGAATACTGGTACTCCTCATTCATATCGGGGTGCTCATCTCTCAAGACCCTTAGGTTAAATCCTTCATTGACCAACTCCAAGAATCGCACCACAGTCTTGTCCTTGATACTGGGAATGCTGTGACGATCCAGCCTCAGAGAGTGACAGTGTGATACACTGAATATTTGAGATAGAGATTCCAATGGGACAAGTAAATTATGGTTGAACCTCAATGTTTGAAGGCGAGGCAAGAAAGTGGTCTCAATGGGGGGACAAAGAACAAAATTTCGGTGGGGAGTTTACCCTCAGACATGAATCCCAGTTGCAGGACCTCAATGGAGGTAAGCATCGAAGCAAGTTGTGAATTCAATCGGGGATGTCATGGTCTCCAATTGTCCAGAAAGTTTTCAAGCCAAAGGACAATGACACAATGAATGATATCATCATGTTCAGAGTAGAGGACCCATTGCTCTAGAGAGGGTAAGCATAGAAAATTGAGGACTTGCCTGAGGATGACTTCACTCTGGATGGCAAATGCTTCATATGTAGTTGCAAGGAACGAACATCAGGACAAGAGATGCTGGTATTGGTAATAGGAGAACTGAAGGTTCCAAAATGAGGGTTTATGTGGATTATGTGGAGGAGCATTATGTTCATTAAATAGGGGGCCCATTGTAAGACCTTGAATTCATCCAGGGCAAGTGTGTTGGGAGCAGCACATGGAAGAGAGACAATATAGAGCAAAGGGATAAAGATTGAGGGCAATGTGATAAGTGAGAGTGTGTCTGTATGTTACCACATATCTAATCTCCAGGATAAGATGTAACAATATTCATATAAGGTTATTGTTACATCTTATCCTGAAGATTAGATATGTGGTACCTTATCCATGGACTTGATCTGGACATTAATACCATAGGTACAAATATATTGAAGCTACTCTAAGTAAGATACCAACCAAGATTGAAGTGGAATGCGCTAAATAGGTGGTTTGTATGGGCCAGCAAGAGCATCAGCAAGTCCAACACTGTCGTCCAATGGCATTGTAAAACAACCCTGTGTTGTTCACGATTAATATTATTGAGCCCTATAACAATAACTTGGCCCAGCAAGAGGCCAATTGCAAAGATAAACCTGACTTGATGTGTGAATGAAGCAATCATTCTGGGACATTGGGCAGCAGCGGTCCTATGTGTTGTATCTACATGATGAGCTATCAAGGTACATTTGTCACCAAAAATATATCCACAAACAAGGATTGTTCAAACAGCACTGAAAGACATGGGAATTGGGGGGAAACAAGGAGACCAGGTGAGCTGAGTGCAATGGAAGAACATGAAGAATCAAGTAAAGACAGGAAAGAGTGACCTTCCTTATAACTTGAACACCAAGATGACGCTTCAGTGCATGCAAAGCAGGATAAAAAAGAGCATGAGGACATAGACATCGGAGAGATCAAGAATCCCACTACTCATTACATGTGCTTGGAGCATCACCAAATTCACTGATGGGAAATTAATAACATCTCAACTGACCCAACAATGCATTCATAAAGACTTGTGTTAATCCCTTCCTACCCAAAGCACTCAATAACAAACACCACATGATGAAAAGAGAAGAGAAAGGACAGTAGTGATGCCCCACAACCACTGCTGGTTGTCCTTTTTCACAGGAAGCACTCAAATGACATATAAGTTAACATCAACACCCCAAACACCCTTCAAAATTCTCACATTGTACCCTTGGACATGAAGCAGTACTTATGATGATAGTGCATCTGATTTAGAGCAAATCACCAAACGCAGCCATCTCGGGCCTGCCTGACTCATGCATACCAATTTCCCAGTCTACAGAAAAAAGTATATGACAAGCAATGAGATGCTCATGATAAACAGATGATAAGGATGGACTTACAGCTGTAAATAATGGTAACTGCCATGAGGATACTTGTTCTGCTTCTGATGGCTCCAGAGAGATCAGCAGCCACCAAGAGCAACCCAAGGATTGCACCGCCAAATGCTGTGGCAGTGGGAATGATGTGCTTGAGTTTCTTGTACATGGACCCTTCATGATCACCAGACATGACCTATTGGTGATTAAGATATAGTAAGTAAAACAAAATAAAAATCAATGAGAATGCAAGAACCACCTGCTTTGCAATGTCCTGAGGGCCTGATCCAGATATCTTGATCCATGTTTTGGAAAATAGGGCACAAGCGGAGAGCATAAACATGATATACACAGCCATTGGATGGGGTCAAGGATGGCTTCCTTGATAGTATGGGGAGGCAATATACAGTAGGCAATACCAGAAGTAGCCCTAAGTTGAGGGGAATCGTTGAAAGGCTAAAATGAAAGAGATCAGCTTCATAAATTGGTTAAAACCTATTGCCCACATACCTTCTAAATAGTGAGAATCTTAACAAAGTTACTAGGGAAATGTGAAGCAAGCATCTGTGAGATGATGAACATGTTTGACATCAATGCAGGCTGCAACATGATAGGCATGTTTGAGGTATAGAAGAGCTTGATGAGGTACGTTCCCCTTTGACCATAGGACTTGTTGCCCTTAATGGGGATCTCAATGCAGAATCCTTGGAGGTAGATGATGATGGCAAAAATAATGACCATCAAGAACAGGCTCATGATGTTGGGAAGCCTCTCCTTCCAGAAGGCCTCATGCAACGCACAACCTTTATCATGCCACGTGAACAGGAGGTGGAACAGTGCAATGATGGCACCTTCAAACTCAGATCCATGGCCAATATTGATGGTGGTAGGGGAAAAGGCCTTCCAGATGATGGACTCACAGATATTGGTGGCAACAAAAAAGTTGATGCTGGATCCGAGACCATAACCTTTTTGAGTTCGTCGAGGAGGGTGATGATGAGGGCAGCCATGATGAGTTGAATGATAAGGAGAAGACAAACACTGGCAGCACCGAGGTCACTTGGTTGGCTATATAAGATGGTATGGATGTATATGGTCACTTGACTGAGGGAGATAATGAGAGTGAACACTAGGGGTATGGATGTCAGCAAGATTGGAGGTTATACTTGGGAATCGCAACAGAAAGGATGCCAGAGAAAATGTGAAGTGCATCACCAGTGGTCTCAGTTCCATGAAAACAGAAGGTAGAGTGGGTACACCCCCACAAAATGTCAAAAAGACATATACTTTACCTTGCTCCACCTATTCCAGGTGGACTCCACCTGGAATGTACTTAACTGACCATATATGCTATGATATCACCTGGACTCCACATGGAGTTCACTAGGATTCCAGATGGACTCCACCTGGAGTTCAGATGGAGTGCATCACAAGTTCACATAGTGTTTAAAAAATAAAAATCAACTCAAAGTAGACATATTTCAAAATAAACAAACTTATTATTGATATAATAATTACATTATAAGTACATAAAAATATATTAAGGGTGCATACCGAGCGACCAGAAAGACATTTGACCATGCAAGATGCTTCCCTTTCTTAACAAGCACCGAGTCATGGATCATGTTGCTTGTTTGAGGCGGCAAGCTTTGAGGGATGGTCATTTCGGGCACCACCAGACAAAATTAGTGCGAACGTGGGTGTACAGGCTGATAAGATAATGACAATACACGAATTCAAGAACAGCGATAAAATAATGCACTTTTCTCTGACAAATTGGATTCGGCCTCTGATTTGAGTCCATTTGGTACCCTGTCCTCTCCTCCTCTCCAAGTACATCCCCCTGAGTGACAAGCCTTCTGAGAGAAGTGGCTAGTGATGGAGACATAATAGGTAAGCAACATTGGCTGTGTGTAGTCAGAATACATGCTAACCTGGACTTGACACACCGTGATAAGCGCGACACAGACTATGAAGCCAAGATAGGCGCACATATATGTGAGAAACGAGTGATAGGTCAGATCACAGCCTATCGCAGCATCAACAAATGACTTACCAACATGTGATCGTTTACAGCAAGCATACACCCACCACCCACACATAATGATGAGAGCATCGTCACTCAAATAGAAAAACACTCACAATGAGTCGAATTAAGCATGCCCACAACGTCCAAATAATACACCCTGATGTTCTATACATCCACGAAGAGCTTTTGTGGTGCGCTGAGTGATGGGCATGGCGACGGGCATGATGACCTGGTAGAGTGCATGGACAGGACAATGGGGGAAGGGAAGAAAGAGGGGAATGGAGATTATTTGCAAGCCTCTGATATATATAGTTGCCCCAACGTCCGTTTGTTCGACTTTGGGGAGAAGTTTGAAAGAAAGATAGAAGGCCGTCATAAAGACAGTTGGTGATCAGAAAGCTCTAACAGATAGAAGTGGATCATTGCGGATTTTGTCCTCCGCTGCCGATATTTGCAACTCCGCGCAGAACGGTACAGAGTCGATTTTCACTGGGCCTCAACCAGGGGGGACCCAGCGGCAAATTCCGTGACTCCCACTACCCTCTGTTTCTTCGTGTGAAATGTTCTTCGGGTCCTGCCAAAATCCTGGGGTCCCTTTCTATATATAGTAAATATTCACATGCTTAAGTTACAGTATCGTTCACAGCTACGGCACTTTGGCATGTTTCTCAAGTAATATACAGAGGGTATCATTCTGATAGCTTTAATACCATACTTTGAGGTTTTTTGAGATCAATAGCTCTTTTTAACGGGCTACTGCAGCTTGCAGCTCTCACAAATTGAAGATCTCTTTAGGCAACTACAAGCAGATTCGGATTGATTCAAGATATACATCTAAAAAATTGAAATTTAGACCCAGATCGCTCAGGATTATTCAAAGGCTTATTTACCCAAACTCTTCAAACAATATTTATTGCCCAGAGGTAGAGACCAGGTATAGAGATCACCAAAATGAAGTGCGAAGCTGACAAATGTTCTCCTTATATGGAGAAGGACCCCAAAGCTTTGGCAGGACCCGAAGGGCATTTCACACGAAGAAACAGAGGGTAGTGGGAGTCACGGAATTTGCCGCTGGGTCCCCCCTGGCCTCAACCACTGCCGCTCTCAACACCACTATCGGCAATTCTCATAGAAAAGACAGCCCCGAATGGCGGCCTTCGAGTTGCCTTCAATATCCTCCACCTCTCACACTTATCTCGACGTTTTAGCTTTATCGTCTTTTTGGTCTGCCACCACAGCCGGTACAAACGTGTTCGTCCTTAAGATGACGGAGTTCTTCACTGAGCGCAGGGCCGGGCAGAGTCTCCTGGTGCGTAACCGACTGTCTTTTCGGATATAACACACTTCATTTACTTTGGTTTTTAGATATCCGAGCACTTTTTGGACGTCTTCCCGTCCGATATTTCCCATGCACTCCTTGAATCCGTGTAATGATCAATGTCTAATCATAATCCATAGTTGCCGCCACACCCCGCAGGTGCTACCACATATATTGACACTTTATTAGCGGACGCCTGCACAGATACACCCTCTAGTCCACCCCGTCCCCTCCTACGCCTCCCTCGCAGGACCTGATCCCCCCGCTGCATTCGCACCCCCAAGACTCTACAAATACAAAACACCGTCGTCTGCTGCACCAACATTGCACCGGAGCAAACCGTATTCCTTCGTGCTTCAGATCCTCCTCTCCCTCATTCGGCGAATGGTTATGGAGTCTAGATTCTGGACGAATATTTTCGGCTTTTGTGGGGCGGAAATATTCGTGGACTGTTCTTGGACTTT
>Ga0307513_10005673_pt1 | contig 16428 bp, 12 predicted proteins | sample 15_EM_MG_FD_202174 | JGI IMG/M metagenome (GOLD analysis project Ga0307513, IMG submission 202174) | Populus trichocarpa ectomycorrhiza microbial communities from riparian zone in the Pacific Northwest, United States - 15_EM | ecosystem: Host-associated > Plants > Roots > Unclassified | place... | reverse complement strand
TATATGTTAAGAAACCCTAGTCCCTATTTTACAAAATAGTCCTCCTTTAAGTTGACAGTTTACATTTAAGTACTTCAATAACTATTTTCCTAAAAAGAAGAAATAGCCTTGCATTAAATATTCAAGATTTGACTTAGAGGAGCTAAATTGCTGAAATAAAAACTTGGACGCTGGTTTAGATGCTTCGAAACATAATTTGGACATGTTCCTTCACGAAACCTGTTTGCTGGCAGAATTCAACTGTCATCTTTGAAAAATCATATCTCCCTCATATGACATCTTTTTTGGCTGAAAGTTTGAGCGTTTATATTACTGTTGGTTAGGAATCCAACAAAATTAAGTTTGCATCAATTTGACTTCTGTAGCTCTAGATATTCAAGTCGAAATGGCCGAAGGTCAACACTGGCAGATTGCGAGATTTGACTTTGAAAGCTGCGATTTCCATGATCTTCCTTATTTTATTTTCTTTCCTTAGATTTCCAGAAAGTTATGGATGTTAGCTTTTTAGTGCCACTAGAATCACTTCATTTTGACCTCTAGACCTCATGCTCTGCACAAAACATCGACTGAAGGTCAAATCTGCCAATTATCTCCAATTTACTCATTTTTGCATCTTTCATCCAAAAGTGCCTTCAAAACATAAAACAAAGAATATCATGGCATTTTATATATAAAACATAGGCAAAACACTAGTTAAGTGTGGGTGAAACTATCGAATAATATGGTTGCATCAATGCTACTGTTGTATACCAACACACCGAACAATAAAAACACTAATACAAAAGCCTCATGATTCAACAAATGGAAATGAATAAGCGCTTCCAAAATTTTTTTAATACAAAAGTGAGGAATAGAATGTAGCTCTTCCAGCAACTATAGCAACATGCATGTTGCCTTGGACCTGACAATCTTGCATAATAGAAAAGGTGAATGTTATTGTGTTTATAAATTGTTGGCTTAGCCAATGTTGTCATATTGGTGGAACAATACCTTTGATTTGGTTGAAGCACTTGTCTTTTGTTTCTTTGGAGGGTCATTAGCTAATTGACTTGCTTGTGCTTGGGCAACTTTGCTTAATGGCTTGCTTGGCTGTGAAATGCAGCAAAAGGACATTCCAAGCCATATTGGTGTTAGAATAATTTATGATGGACAATTAAAATGTGTAAAGTAGCAAAAAATTAATTAAAATGATGTTTTGATTTGGAGTGGAAAAGAGACAAACCTTTGTTGAACATAATTAGAATCAAAATGAAGTTTTCTCTTTATTTTCGCAACTAAACTAACATTATATGCCTGCTACATCCCAGGTGGAGTGATTGTCAATGGTGTAGTTGAGAGGCTGGATTGTTGTGCAATATTTGTTGGGGTAAGGGGATTAGATGGAGTGGTACGTGCAGTGTTTGACATAACAATCGATGTATTGGAAATTGCACCAATATTTGATGTTTGTGGTTGTTCTTGATGCATGTCTACTTGCTCAATTGGCACATCATCGAATACATTTGTCACAACAACATCACAGCAGTTTGTAGTTGATTGGAATGCTTTAAATCACAATTGAAAAATATATGTTTTGTTCAGCTTGCTTGCCATGGGTAGTGCGATAATTGAAGGGTCCCTATCATAAACATAGTGATGTGTTAATGATCCAAAAACATTTTATGCAACTTTACCAATCATGAGAAAGTTTGTAACATCCTTTTCATCAGTGACAACACAATTAAGGTGAAACCTACATAAATTGTAAAAAAGGTGTGTGAAAGTTAATACGTTTGAAAACATGCCACCGTGTGTGTATGAATCATGAATTGATTAGTACTTAAAAGTGCATTTTTATCAAGGTTTTATATCATCATTTTGCACTTGAAGTATCAATAATTCCTTAACTAAAGCATGTTTTATAATAACAAGTCTGATACCATAAGATACCTTTAATTTATGGTAAATATTCATCTTAAATGCAGGCCTATCACATAAATGAACGGATTGATTGATGAGTTTAAGTCTGGAAATTGAAAGGACAAAGAGAGGGCCAAACTTAGAAAAGAGATGTTGGTTCAGTCCAAACTGGAACACTGTTCGATCACTGGGTCATATCTGGAGCTGTAGATCTTGGATTTAGGTCTGTCTTATATGGATGGAAAGCTAAGACATAGGCCTAAAACTTTCATGGGAAGTGCAAGATTTAAAAAGGCTGTTTTTAAGTCCAAATTGTAGCAACAACGGAGAATTTCGAATCTGTCCTGCAGCCCAAACATTGTTCAGTGTTTAGGCCATATCTCGAGTTCTAGAAGTCCAAATGACCTCAACTTTTTTTTCCTGGAAAGCTGAGACAATTTCCTATAACTTTCATGATTTAAATCTATTCAAATTATGACGTTATCAATAATTTGTTTGGCAGACAAGAAGATAAGGATTGTCACCAAGTCAAGATGTGGTCACCCACTCAATAATTATTCAACAAATCAATAGTTCCGAATTTTGGCCTATAAAATGAGGCATTTGCCATGTATTTAGGCATCTTGGTTTTCAAATCAAGATCATGCTCTTGCTCTCTCTTTATATTTTGTAATGCTTAAGTTTTGCTTATATTAATCTCTTGTTTATGCTTTTCATTTCCTTTCCTTGTTTATTTATGTTTCTCTCTTTCATTATGTTTAGCTAAGTTTATCATGTCAAGGTGAAAATGTTACACTAATGGTGTAAGAATAAGTATAATATAAACTCAACATGGACCTTAATGTTTGATACTAACATGTTTTATATTTGTTATCTTGTTCACTTTTAATACTTTGCTTGTTAAATGGTTAATCTAGATTTATGTTGTATAACCCTTGGTACAACAAATACTTAGCACTTTCATAGCCCAACCGTATGGTATAACCGATACTTGTGCTATGAAAGAAACTTGATTTGTTGTTAACATAAATTATAATCATCAATGCCTGACAACATTTACAAGTATTAACATTATTCGAATAAGATAATTAATGTAATCATGTTAACAATTTATAATCTGATTGGAACCTCCTTTGTGTGTGGTTTCCAGTTCAATAATAAGAGTTTATGTTATACTTGTTTGAAATACCATTAGTGGATCCTCTAACCTTGACAATTGTTTTTATCATTGTTTAATCCTTATATCAATATCACATCTCAAAGCTCTCTTTATTATTATTATTAGTATTACTATTACTATTACTATTACTATTACTACTATTATTATTGTTGTTGTTGTTGTTGTTGTTGTTTATAATTTATACAATTAACCTCCCTGTGATTCGACCCCAGTCTTGCCGGGTTATTTATTACTTCGACACTCCTGCACTTGGAAAAAGACATCAATCTTTTGGTCGTGTCATTTATCAATTAACATGAGATCGTTGCTTTATCCCGGATATGGGGATGTTACAATCTAAATAAAAAAAATAAGTGCAGATGTTAGTTTTAAATGGATATACTTGGATAATGAACAACAAAGTAAAGTTGTGTATAGGTTACATATAATATGGAAGTCTTGAACCCTTTCATAGAGAGAGAACATGTGTAAAGTCAATGAACCTGAGGTAATATCATGACACGGCAAGAGTGAGAGGATCAATGGCTTTGGTCTTGACGTTAGACTTAAGTTCGACAACCACGTCATTATCAATGACTATATTTGTTGATTTGTTTTCAGAGGTGTAAAGACCCTTAACTTCATAGTAGAGACCTTCAACTATTGCGCTAGTGAAATGAGCAACATCTCTTGCCTTTGATGATCCTTGAATAGCTCCACCTTTTAAAAAATAGTGGCAATTTAATGCAGAAAGAGATAAAAGTGCAATGAAAATTGAATTTGAAATAGATGACTGCATTTGCATTGTGAAAAAAACTAAACATGAAGTGAAAAAAAAAGGAAGCATGAGTCAATATAAAACAAACAATAAAGTAAACATAACATTTAGTTTCAATGTTCATTGCACTTGAAAAAAACATGTATGTCAATTATTTTCTATTCTCTATATAAATAAATCATAGAAATATATGTTAATGGGAAGATAACAAAAAAAAAATAATCATACTTGATTGTCGATGAAAAGGCAATTAAAACTGATGACTTGTTTTTGAAATTTTGCAATCCATACACAACAAACTCGTGCTCTCATCAATGGATAAAAGGTGTAGTTCTTGATATCCTTAATCGGTTATATCACTCTCTTATGACAACGTTAATAACATCTTTTTAAACAATGTTCTTTGTATAGTTAACAGGTTTTTTTTTGTCATCAAGTGTGATTATCTTGAGTCCTTTTTTCAAAGTAACTCTTGAAAAGGCTATATAAAATTGGCCATGAGTAAAAACTTGGTCTTTAAAAAAAACCTCAGCAATTTTTAATGACTGTCCTTAGCTTTTGTTTATTATCATTGCATAGCATGGGCGAACAAAAAATTGTCTCCTCTTGATTATGTATGCACATTTCCCATCATTTACTGGGAATATAATTCTTGGAATGAACACATTGTTGCCAATTTTGGAACCTGTTATTATTTGCGCTCCAATGACTGTCTCGGCTAGTTGTGTAACTAAAAGCCTAGTTCCATTGCACAAACCTGGTGACGGATTTAAATTCCGTAATAACATTATTGGCGTTCCTATTTTCAAGGAAAGTTTATGTGAAGGAGCGCCATTAAATTCAAGTTGATTGATAAATTCAACCGGGCACAGTAAATCAGCATTCTCAGCATTGCTTGATGATATGCAGACATCGTCATTATTTAGATAAACATGCTTGCTTTCTGGTGACATGTCAAGAATAAAATCATTAATCACAGAAACTGTAGCATTTTTTAGTGTGACTATTGCTCTCTTTTGAAAATAGACAGGATCTAGGTGATGGTTGTTGATGTAAGGGTAAACTGGAGAAACCATGGATGCAATGGGGTTGAAACCTATATCTAGAAGCAGTTCTGTTGGTATTTTGATCAAGGATGCATCATAGTCATCTTTAAATGGGATGTAAGATATTTCTTCATTACTAATCATAAGAATCCATTTGGCAACCAACTGCAGCTGTTTTTTCTCGTTATCACTTAGCCCATTTGATGAGAGTCGCATGTTTTCATTGAGCGTGAAAAGTTTAAATTTATTCCATAGTGGTGAACTGCTCAAATAAGCATGGATGATTTCTTCTCTTGTCCCTCCTGGAATAACCGGCAAGATTTGCCTAAAATCCCCACCTAATAAAATTGATTTGCACCAAATGGTTGATTTTGATTGTGTGGACCGTTGCATTATTTAATACCTCAAAGCAACATCAGTTATTCATTGGAGCTTCATCCCAAACAATAAGAGATGTCATTTCAAGGAGACGTACGTTAAAGGTTCATATTCTTTATTATCTCGCGTGATGAGGTTTCAGAAATAGTGAGTGGAATCTTGAAACGTGAGTCCATTGTTCGACCACCTAGCAACAATAATGATGTTATTCCAGATGAAGCAACTGTAAGGACAATTAAACCTTCAGATCGTATTTTGCTTATTATAGTATGCCATAAAAAAGTTTTTCCTATTTTTCCATGTCTATGAACAAATATTAGAGCTTGTTTTCTTTCTATGACAGCTATACCAACATATTCATAGACATTTCTCTGGCACTGGTTAAGCAATGGGAAATTTATTTAATGTTGTGATCTAAGATCGACAACATCATAATTAAGTTCCTCCTTTAGTAATCTGTTTCTTATTTCTACAAGCAATCTTTCATCAGGCATTGAAAGCTTATGTTTCTCAAGAGATGTTGATGTTGCATTGAAAAGCAATTCAAGTTTGTAAAGCACATAGTTTCTAAGTTCATCATCAGACATTAAAAGATTTGGCATGTTTAAAGTTGATCATAAACGACATACAATATCATCATGCATGGATCTCCAAAACTGAAAAAAAAAAAAAATAACCATTTGGGTCACCAACTTCGCAGAAAAGAACCAAACTAACAAAAAGTTATCTAATTTGTGGAGATGTTGTTGTTGCAATTGCTTTGTATAAAGCATTTGCCCATTCTTTATCGTCTCCTAAAAGACCCAAAGACTTGCAAGCAAGCTAGAATGTAGGATGCACAATTCTAGAAACTTTTTTAAGGTCATCAAAACTTAATGCCCCCTTGACATGGTTTTTAAAAGCAATGTTAGAAAATATAACTCCTCTATTGCAGGATGAACATATGTTAGACAACCAAGACTAAACCTTTTTGGTCTTGTGGTGCACTGCTTCTGCTTGGAATCCCAAACAAATTTGTTTGGAAAATCTGTGTAATAAAGGTCTCGTGCAACTAGATCATTTTTATTGTATTCAAATCATTTTGTAAGCATTGTTTTATGAACACCAGGTCTCCTTATTACAAATATCAATGATTCACTTCTTGAGTAGACAATAGAGGATTTCTACTGTAATGGTAAATGAACCTGCAGACGTTCAATTAGAGGATTTCTTGAATGAATAGGAAATTCTAAGAGCCGCTAGACAACTTCATATAGGTAGATAAAACAACTATGAAGATAGGCCTTAATCTTATCGTTGTTTTCTTTTTCGACAAGCATTCTACACCTATCTAGTCCTTTACTAACATATTTGAAAAGATACTTGATTTGATTGACAACATACCTCAACATTGATGTGTGCATTGTATCTCAATAATAACTCTCTATTATATGGAAAATATAGTCATTGTATAGTTGTATTTCATCTTTAAGGATGAAATTATCGTGCTGATGACAACGCTTGTAGCATACAAAACCATTATCATCATAGGTTGTTGCTGTCTTGAATGGTTTTAGAAAAGATTTTGAGCATTTATTTTTTTTCATACACTTAAATTTTTGGTTTATTAGACCACATGGCTTATACATCATAAACTTTGATACAATATCATAACAAATGGGATCGTCATTCTTGTTAGGAATTTCTGATGAAACAATATAATCCATATCTTTTATATTCCGACATTTAAATTCAGCATCTAGCCAAATAAGAAGGTGGGTGTGTGGAAGTCACCTTTTTTGAAACTCAACTGCACAAACATCTTTTTCAAAGTAAAAAAAAAAGATAAAGGCTAAAAATAACATTTAATGTATAATCTACTAACTCGAGGAACAATAAACAACAAAGTTGTAAGCACCTGTGATTGTTCTGCCAAATGGTTTGCCTGATTTTATATAGGCAATCATAGCAGTTACTTTTATCCAAAAAACTCTTGTGACAATGTCAGGCTTGTCTTCTTGCTTGTGAGGCCTATTTTTTAAAGATCTCTTTGAATATCTAGTCAATTTGTATTGTATGTAAATGTAATGAAAAGATCTGGATTTTTATAAGCTCTACATATAGGCATTGCATCTCGATAATTATTTATCATATAACGTGGGCTACTAGTTAAGGAAGAGGGAACAATAATCTTTCCAACAACATTACCTTCAACATGTCTTAGTATTGCTTCATGTATATCTTTATAGACTCTTGATCTTAGATCACCTTGATTAGCCCTTATATAATCAAGCCAATCTTCTTCTACATTGACAAATGCATCAACTAAAAACTATTGATAGAGACAACCACCTTTTATAATGGTGTTTTCAATTCCTACCCTTTCATTAATCAGATAAGCATAATATGCTCTCATTGGGACTCATGAATGTTTTTTCTGTGGCGGGTGATCTTGGTCAGCAAACATTATGTTACATTGATATCCATCATCGCCATAAGGAAAAAGCAAGGGATATTGTAAGGACGTAAATTTTAGGTGTATCTTGGAAATTCTTTGTAAAGAACTAGAGCTGTGTTCAATGATAATATCACGTTCAGAGTGAAAGTTACCAATATCTCCAACAACCAACCCGCCAATATCATTTGATGATGGATCATCATATTGTTGTCAGTCATTAACTCTTTGACCAATTAATCGTAATTTGTAACTTGTTTGGTTATCCTCGAAAAACCTTTGCTTAACACATCTAAAGACTTTCACCAGTTCATTGATTTCATCTAACATATGCATTATATCACCAATAATAGTTGCATCCAAAGAACATTAACCACCATCAATTGTGAATGCATCCATTCAAGAGCCAATTTCATCTGCTATGTCGTAGACATAGAGCTATACAAATTTAAATGCATCACCCTCACCTATTAAATGATGAGAACGTCCATTAATCTTAAAGATATATGGACTGCATCCATTATTAATAGAGTGGTCAAGTTTTGCTCCCATTGATGTGCAAGCAAACATAGAGTTGTACGCTTGTATATTATCTCGAAATTTTCTTGATAAAGAGCCATTTGTTGGGTTAAGAAGTTTTGGGGTGGGTTGCACATCTGCCAATGAAACCTTGCCACCAAGACAATAGAGCAAGAAAGCTAGGTTCGTCGTTGATGAACGAGCAAGACATTCTTGGAACCAAAAAAAAGCTTTATAGTGATGACACACAAATTTCTTGTCACCAAAATCAATATAATGAAGAGAAATTCTTAAAAATGGTTAATAGTCAGAGACAATTATAAAAATTTAAACAATGGGCAAAGGTAAAGAGAAGCACCATAGAAAAAAAAAGTGATAGAAGCCAAAGCAATAACATACCTTTTCTTTTACGCTGATATTCAACTTAACCACATGACAAAAGTGATGTTGGTTAAACATTAGAGTTGTGATTGCTTGTATGGGGAAAAGCATGCTCATTGACAACATATATATTGCTAAAGTCAAGCAAGTTGGATGTTGAAGCCTCTGAAATTGAATTGTGATACGAAGTTTGGATAGTATTTGATTGTGGTGAACAATCAACATGTTCGTTGTCCATATAGTTGTGCATAGATGCATAAAACATGGAAGGTTTCATTGAAATATGCTACTGCATTGCAATAGCCTCATAATTGTTACTTCGATGGCAACCAATGTCATAAAAAGTTGCTATAGACTTGTGTGATGAAGAGAGGCCAACGCCAGTGTGTTGTGATGGTTAAAGCCTTTATCGACAGCTAGTCATTAAACTATTTGTCTATATGTAGAAAAAAATAATGAAGGAACTGAATTTTTTTTTGTAAGAAAAAAGTCTAAAAAGAAAAAGGAAATGAAAATCATATTGTTAACTAAAGGGAAACAAATGAGGAGCGCGCACAATATCGTTACAACTTGAAAGAAAGAGGCATGTCCATCTTACAAAGGTTAACAACTTGAAAAAATGAACCTTTTTTTTTATTTACCATTTAAAGGTAATAGCATAGTGGTTCAAGCTGAAATAACCAGTCATAAAAAAAATGACAACCATGGTTTTATTGCAACAAAACTAAACAAAATGCTATGAAAAAATGAATTGAAGAATAGTAAATGGATCCAAATGCCAGCATAAGTCATCAACAAATCAAACAATCACAAAATAAAGATACTTTAAAGCAGATGTAAGTCAACAATCCATCATAATACTCATCGCAAGATTATTAACCTAGGCAAAACATTCATTGCCAGGAAATTTTAAACACTCATTGTAAACATTGGCCCCACACATCACTTAAATTGCTATAAATGTGTAAGTAAAAGATCATAAAAGTGAAAAAGTAATAATATTTTTTAAATATCATAAATGACCTTCCAAGGTCAAAAAAATGTAGACAATTTCTAAAAAGGCAAGTAGTTGCAAAAAATCAAAAGGAAAGTGAATTATGAAAAACATGATGCTAAAATCATAAAGAATTAATATAATTTGATTTTGGATGGAGAAAAAAATATCCCGATTTTAATGTTCAATAACGTAGTGAAAAAGGTTTCATTAAAAAATCTATAAAAACATATAACTTTCCATAGCCTAACAGCAAGCTTAAAATTAAATGTAAGAATTTGTTGTATTATATAAGATCACAAAATAAGCTAAAAAAAAAGATTGCATAAGTTTCATGTTCAAGCCTATAAAACTATCTCAATTTATTACACAATTACATCAAACATTGTATTTAAAAAGTTATATAGGCAATAGATACAAATTAAGCTAGGAGTAAGACATGCAACATAAACCAAACTACCAACAAAAACAAAATTCTATATATTATGTAAAACAAATAAAACCAACTTATCCAGCAGAAAAAAAAGGTCATTAAACAAAAACAAAGAATACTGCACTGCCCAACAAAGCAAAAGAGATACCTTAATAAAAAAAAAAAAAAGCAAGTAGGACAGGAAGACCTCCAAACTCCTAAAAAGCATCACAAACCCAACACAAACAGAAAGAAAGAATCAGTAGAGAAAACATCATTGAAAAAAAAAGTGCAACACAACAATTAAGGAAATGAAAGTGTAACCAAATTGAAAAAATACTTCAATAATTTCACCGTCAAAGAACAATACAAACAACATATAAAGATCAATCAATCGTATAAAAACCTAAAAGACAGTCATGCAACCACAAAAGGCAACTATAAAATCTGCAAAAGTAAACTTAATAATGCAACAACAACACCATAAAATTTTCAAGCAATTGAAAAAAAAATCCAAACAGAACAAAACATTGCATTGCTGGAACAAAAAGCACTCCTAATAGTAGTAAAATTGCTAGCCAAATTGTGCAAACAAAGACAAACAATATCAGCTGTGCCAAACAAAGATAAACTAACAAAAAACACGTGGCAAACTGACAAATAGGTCATATATAACAACCAACATAAACATCAAGACATATTATTTATTTATCTCCATCAAGAACAAAAAAAACCCAATTATTTTTTATTAATATCAACGCAGAATTATCCAAACAAAACACATAAAACAATAACTATCTATTGAATTAGATATCATTATCAACAGACTCAAAAAAAAAAAAAAACCAACTTAATACACTGAAACCAACAACCAATCACCAAAATCATTAACCAATACAACAAGATTCATCACCTAACCTAACAATTTTGAAAACCAAAAAGAAATAACAAAACCCAATCAACTAAAATCAATAGCAACACAAAACGAATATATATAACAAAAAAAAAAACAAACACCTCAGAATAAGAACTCTCCACCCTCTATTAAAAAAAAAAAAAAAAATAGAAAACAAAACTAAGAACATCGCAAATCAGCCCAGCAAATTAAGTCGAAGACAAACCAATGCAAAATAGGAAAAAAGACAATGACAGGGTAACAAAGCTATAACATTGAACGTCTTCTTGCGCTAAAAAGAAAGACATAAACAGCAAGCAAAGGTCAAGAATCATATACTAACATAAAACCCACTAATTCAACTCCAACAGACAACAACAAAAATTGCAAAGCTTTATATAATATGCAGCCCAAATCACACCTAATCTGTCAGAGAAAATATAAAACATGCACACTATATAAAAAATATCATATATAATATGCAGCCCAAATCACACCTAATCTGTTAGAGAAAATATAAAACATGCACACTATATAAAAAATATCATATAGTAACAAAAGTCATTATAATAGTACAACTGGTTTGATACAGCAAGAAACAAATGCCCCAATAACTTACCAACTATATCACAAAGCAGAAAAAATAAACAAATCTTATCAAAAATAGTAAACTTATCTCGCAACCTTATCTAAAATGAGATAGCATGAAACAAACACAAATCCACAACAAATCAGGATATTGTACAAAAACTAATCATACATCAAATCCACAACTGCCCAGGACATGGCAAGTAACTGGCACATGCACCTTTCCAAATAACAGAGATTGCAAATGCTCGAACAATGACTATGCTAGTACATGGCAGGTAGATTGTGCATTTAATGCAAATCGCTACACACAAACCAACTCTTCTAGAAAATAGACAACCAGTTACACTTGATTATAGCCACGTTGAAGCAACCCTTTACTACCAAGAAACCTATTTAAGATGAGCCAAACATCCAAACATAATAGCTTCCAGCCACGTGAAAGGAAGCCTCCATTGCAAAGGCACCCAAGAGACAAATTCATATCAAGTGATGCGCAAGCCAACCCCAAAAACCAAACACAAAAGTATTATCAGAGCCTAAGAAAAGAGACACCATCTAGAATCCACAACAAACAAGAAAAAAAACAGTTGAACCCAACACTCCCTCTCTTCTGGTTTTTAAATTTGTGGTTTCTCTGCAATAATAATAATAATAATAATAATAATAATAATAATAATCACAGCAATAATTACAATAATAATAATAATACCCATATTGGACCTATTAGCCTAGGGTCAGACAGGGTTGCAAGACCCAACTTCCTTGGGCCTGGCACCCCTGCCAACCCAAACAACTTGGTTTTGGAGCCCCTTTCGAGCACCAAGTTACTTGGGTCTGAAAGGGTATGCTAAAACCACGTCAATAACAAAAATAACAACAACAACAACAACAACAACAAATTTCAAAAAAATTATGGTTGTTTTCCAATATTAATAATTTTTTTTTCAAATGTATTAATTATTATATTAATAATATTAATTATAATAAAAATAAAATATTTATAACATAACTAATAATATTTTTAATATTAATTATAATAAAAATAATAATATTTATAATACAAATAATAATATTTATAGCACACATAATAATATTTTTAATATTAATACTTTTAATTATAAAAAAAATAATATCTATAATACAAAAAATAATATTTATAAACCCAAGATCAAAAAACCTTGGGTCCTGATGCCAAAGTCATTAGCCTTTAATTCGAACGCCAGACCTAAGAGTCTTGATTCCTAACCCCAGACCCAAGAGCCTTGGGTCCTCACGCGGACCATAGAGCCCTAGGTCTAGATGTCAAACCCATTAGTCTTGGGTAGAATGTCAGACTCGTTAACATTGGGTCCAAACGCCTGACCCAAGTGTCTTGGGTCAGACATCGAACCTATTAACATTGGGTCAAGATGCCGGACCCTAGTGCCATAGGTCATGCGGGCTGCAAAACCCAAGAGATTTGGGCTTGTGCCATGCCACACCTAACCAACTTAGATCAAGCGCCCCTTTCCAGCCCCAACTTTTTTGGGTCTCGAAAGGGATGCCAGACCCAAGTTAATAATAACAACAACAACAATAATAATTGATTTTTACCCTTCAAATCAAATCTATATTTTTTTATAGCAATAATATTTATTTCAAATTTAATAATACTAATGAATCTTCGATAGTAATAATATTGTTTTTGCAAATTTATTAATGATAACAACAACAACAATAATAAACTCGCTTGACCCAAGTTCTTATAATTCCGGACCCATGTTTTTTAGGTCCGGATGTCGGACCAAAGAGCCTTGGGTCCTAACCCCAAACCCAACAACCTTGGGTCCTCACGCGGAACCTAGAGCCCTAGGGCGGGACGTTAAACCTATTAGCCTTGGGTCCTAATATCGAACCCAAGAGCCTTGGGTCCTCACGCGGACCCTAGAGCCTTGGGTCTGTATGTTGAACCTATTAGCTTTGGGTAGGACGTCGAACCCATTAACATTGGGTCTTGACGCCGGACCCCAATGCCTTGGGCCAGGCGGGCTGCAAGACCCAAAGGACTTAGGCTTGCGCCATGCCATACCCAACCAACTTGGGTTAGACACCCCTTTCAAGACCCATCCAACCCCAAGTTTCATAGGTCTAATGAATCTTCGATAGTAATAATATTGTTTTTTAAATTTATTAATGATGATGATAATAATGAAGAATAATAATAAAAAAAAAAACTCGTATGACCCAAGTTCTTATAGTTTTTCACTTCAATCAAATTTATGGTTTTTCTTCAATAATAATAATACCTTTCCAGCCCCAAATTATTTGGATTTGGAAGAGGATGCCAGACCCAAGTCAATAACGAAAATAACAACAACAACAACAACAACAACAATAATAATAACAACAATAATAATAATTGATTTTACCCTTCAAATTAATTCTATATTTTTTTGTAATAATAATATTTATTTCAAATTTAATAATATTAATAATAATATTAAACTCATCTGACCCAAGTTCTTATAGTTTTTAATCTCTTCAAATTAAATTTATGGTTTTTCTTCAATAGCAATAATATTTTTTTTCAAATCAAATCTATAGTTTTTTTTATAGTAATAATATTTTATTTCAAATTTATTAGTGATAATAATGATAATAACAATAATTTTTAATTTTACCCTTCAAATCAAATCTATGGTTGTTTTTCAATATTAATAATATTTTTTTCAAATTTATTAATTATTATATTAATAATATTAACTATAATACAAATAATATTATTATAATACAAATAATAATATTTATAATATTAATAATAATATTAAAAAACTTGTCTGGCCCAAGTTTTTATAGTTTTAATTTCTTCAAATAAAATTTATGATTTTTCTTCGATAGTAATAATATTATTTTTAAAATTTATTAATGAAAATAATAAAAATAATAATAATTCTTATTATATATTTTTTATTTTTTTTCAAATATGTTATTCTTCTCTACGAGGGTCTGTAGACCCTAAGCACGGGTCAGCAGACCAAGGCAAACCCAGCCGCACATGTTTGCAACCCCGGGGGGGTCTGCAAACCCAAGGTGTTGGTTAGTAGACCTACACAGACCCAGGCATGCGGGTTTGCACCCAACGCGGGCTTCTACAAACCCTAGGCACGTCGCCCTGGTCTGCTGCCCAGGCGCGCAGGTGTGCTACCCAGACGCGCGGGTCTGCAGACCCTAGACGCGCAGGTCTGCAGACCTGCTCACTTGGGCCTGTAGCCAGGCGCGCGGGTCTGGCCCTAGAGTCCAAGGCATGACAGCCCGAGCACCAGGTTTCTGCAGCCTTACCATGCCCCAGCAAAATCGAAAATGACCATTTTCTCCCTAACTATATCTTCAATGCCAAATACATTCTAAGGAAAAGACAACCCCATCTCTAGTAGTCTTTGCAAATCTTTGTGGCTAGTGCAACTCTATTATTACATTACTCTAATCTATAATAATTTACGTCTAGGTAAAAAGTGGCAGGCTAGTGAGCCCTTTTTAATATTATATAATAACGGAATGTAAAGTCTCATCCGGTGAAGACCCAAATCCAATATGAAGCCCAGATGATTTGTTTGCGTGCAATTGGATTACTTGGAAGTCATGTGACCCCAACAAGGCTCCTTGAAAGTCGTGTCTTCCTGCCTGGGTCTAGTAGAGCTTTGGATCATGTAGAGTGACTGAGCCCAAATGAAGAGTTGAGTGCACGTCCTAGCCCACTAGTTCTTAGGCTCGAGTTGCATTCTTGTTTTGTGTCTCGTTTCGTACTCTATGAGTGTGTTTGGCAGTGTGGTTGCGGGTGCTTTTCAAATAACTTTTCGTGCTAAAATACATGTTAATGATGTTTTTTTATTTTTTAAAAATCATTTTTTACATCAGCACATTAAATTTTAGCAAAAAGATATTAATTTTTTTGAGAAAGCAGCCACAGCCGCGTTCCCAAACATTCCTTATGTCTTGTACATGGTGTTCCATTGCATTTAATTCTCCATTGATAAAGATCATAGCAAAATGTAGAGTGAGAAAGATGGATTTATTTGCATATAGGGTGATACGTTATAGGATAGCACTCAAACCGTATTATCTATCATACAAGTGAATACTTACCATGGCAAACACAACTAAGCATGGGAAAACCATGGAAGCGTCTTGTATTGCCCATGGGGACTAATTTATCATGTCCCAAATCCCGAAAGGTCTTGTGATGCCCATAGAAGCGTACCGAGAACAACAGGAGTGCGAAATTGAACTTTGAAGAAAAGTCTCACACTCTTAAATGAACATTCCTAAAATACCCATTACTCTTTAAAATAACATTTTTTCTACTTGGGTAGTTTTGGAAAAACAGTAATCTTACAGAGCCCAAGGTTTCCGCGTGCAACCTGCACTCATTTGCATGTTACTATAAAATTAAAATTTGCTTGGGAAGATAATGATTGTAATTTGATATACATATAAACCAATTAAGGATACGCAAATTCTTCTTAATCTCCTCAACCCGAACAGAAAAAAAGGAATTTCCTTTCATTTCTTTTTCCTTTTAATTAGTTCGTGGTTCTTGCATTATATTTTCCTTGTTACTGATTTAGACATGTTCCTTTTCCCCGGTTCTTTAGAACTGGATCTTATGCCAAGTTAATAAATCTCATAATCTATTGACGATTTGTTTTTCTGTTTATTAAATAGATTTGATGAAATTATTGCTAATTGAGACAATGAATGATTTGATGATGACAGTTCTGTGCTGAGTTGCCTCTGCCCTTGTTGCATTTGTTGTGCTGGACTCGCAAATCTTGCAGTGAGCCTGGTGAAGTTGCCTGTGAATGTCATTCGATGGTTTATTGATCTGATTCCTTGTTGATTGATTTCAACAATAGCCCAGCAAGCTCGGGAGATTCAATCACTTAATTCTTTCTTTCTTTTTTGT
>Ga0307513_10005672_pt1 | contig 16429 bp, 13 predicted proteins | sample 15_EM_MG_FD_202174 | JGI IMG/M metagenome (GOLD analysis project Ga0307513, IMG submission 202174) | Populus trichocarpa ectomycorrhiza microbial communities from riparian zone in the Pacific Northwest, United States - 15_EM | ecosystem: Host-associated > Plants > Roots > Unclassified | place... | reverse complement strand
AGCTTCAAATGGACGGTCAAACCAGTTGTCTGCATTTTTGCAGAGACAGGCCCTGATGAAGGTGATGGCAGAGGCAGGCAGGCCTCCCTCTACTTTTTGAATGTTGGATCGATATCTACCTCATCTGAACCGCTGCTCTCTTTTGAAAGGTTCTTCTGAAACGTTTCTTCAATTCCCCAACTTGCTGTATGACAGCAGCATCTGGATGATTCGACAACTTGGTGCTGAGACCCAAATTGGGTTTTTCTTTTCGAAGGTAAACAAGGGAATCAAATTCAAGACAAATCAACTCTACCAAGGAGCCTATAATTTTACAACCTTTTGTTTTGTTTTGTTTTTAAACAAGGTTATTTTCAAGTTAAGGATTTTTTTTATTAATAAAATTTTATGTGTCCAAGAAATAATTAGGATCATTATGTTAGTTATTTTAATTTAAAGATAAAGTAGATATAACTAAAAGAGAAATTTTAAATGAAATTATTTTTTTCATTTAGTGTGTTGTGAGTTTTATTTTTTCTTCTCTCTGTGTTTTTCTTCGAGGTGCATTTTAAGTGGGTCATGTGTCTCATCTTTTCTTTTCTTTTTATGTTTATTATTTTTGAAGGTGACTCTTGAGAATAATTAATAGGATGTTATTAATTACTTTCTCAGCACTATAAAATTCTCCACTTGTCTGCTTCCATTGGAATAGAGTTTTCTTTTCCTTGGAATGGTTAATTTTCCCATCCATGGTTGGAATTTTGGTATTTTACAATCCATACCAAGATTTCAAGTATTAATTTAATTTGACAAAAATCATCATTATCACAAGCAATTATTAAAAAAAATAAAAAAAAAGGCATGGGTGACCTTTTGGCATAAGAATAAAAAGAACAAGGTACCCCAATAAAGAAATTAAGTAAACTGTATTGTTTTTAGTTTTTAAGGAGGAGGAGGAGGAGGAGGTCTAAAGCTCTTCATCATCAAACCTATTTTTATTTTTTTTATTTGTATTTTATCGAATAATTTAGGTCTTTGACTTTTTGTTCACTTTGTTTGTTGCAGAAAAAACAACAACCCTCATCACCTACATCTGCTTTATTGTTACATGCATAAATTGAACTAAAGGAGAAGGCCAGGTTTCAAGTAATTGTAGCTGTTATCAAAGCACACCATTTTACTTTCAATTTGCACTGTTCCATTAATCATTTGTATGCACACGAATTGCGTGTCTCTCATGCTAGAATAAAAGGGTTAGTTAAGGAGAATAGTCTGGAAGGAATGCTATATATATAACATGGTTGTGACAGAATAGGGATATACAAAATCATGATGAATGCATGATGAGAGGCCATTTTCATTGCCCACTCCCCCTTACTGTTTCTTTTCCTTCTTTATTACGTGATTATCATCTGTCCAAACTACTGGATTCAATCTAGGTGGGTTTCCTGAAAATACCTCTTGTACCAACTAGTATCAGAGCCTTCGAACCTTGGACACAGGCCATGACTGTAGACACTAGAGCACAGGATCTGAGGCGCTTGAAAGACTCCCTTGAGTCTGCCAACAAGGAGCACGCAACGAAGTATGAACAAGTAAAAATTTATTGGAAGGGTATGGTCAGAAATTGGATAGCCATGAGGCTAAGTTTGGTGAGATCAAAGATTTGATAAGTGGGTTAACTTTCCAGCAAAGTACGTTTATGTAGAAGCTAAGTCTGACAATGGGTGAATAAGGTGTTAACTGAGAGCAATCAGGGTGCTCCATTGGTGCTACTAAGGGTTGCTGGGTAGGGGAAGAAGGTCAACAACTTCATTAGGCATACAAACCCAAACATGACTTTCCTAGTTTTAATAGGGACGATGTCTATAAATGGTTATTTAGATGTAACCAATATTTTGAAATCATAAAAATGAATGATTATGAAAAATTCAAACAAACATCCTATTATATGGATGAGAGAGCCTTATATTGGCATCAAAATTTTATTAAGAACCGCCTTAAGGTCTTATGGGATGAATATATTGAGGCACGGTGCTGTCGATTTAAGGGTCAGAAGGATCCTCTATAATAATTGAAAGATCTTAAGCAAATGACACTTATATACAAGAACTCGACATACTCTAGAATAGAGTAGAGATGATTGATAGGCAGGCTCTGATGTTTTTTCTTGGGGGATTAGAAATTGAGATTAAGAACATGGTCAAAAGTTTGAATCAAAAACCTTATACCAAGCTTACAACCTAGCTAGACTACAAGAAAATACCATCAACCACAGACACCTTCATCAGTTCTTCTGAAAGAACACCCACCAATTTACAAGTATTGTCAACCTACATAAACCCTCCCTTTTCCTAAAATAGCACTAAAACCACCGTTTTTCACAATAACAACACTTCAAAACCAGTTTCCTTCCACCAGAAAATTCTAACCACTGATAACTACCCTGTTAAAACCCCTACAAACCCATAAAAACCATTAGAAACAAGGAACTAGATAAGAGGAGGGCAAAATAACTATGTTTTTGGTGTGATGAAAAATTTATACCTGGACATCGATGCAAAAACAAGAGGTTGTATTCATTGTACATTCTAGAAGATGAGGATGATGCAGAAGAGGAAGTCCAAGAAGCCAGTGAGATTAACTCTGCTATTTTCACCCCTAAATATCCATCAATGCCTTTGAGGGTACTTCAGGTTTTCAGACACTAAGAGTGACTGGAAAAGTTGACAAGTCTCCACTCTTTATCATGGTTGACTCAGACAGTACACATAATTTTATCAACACTCAGATGGCTAAGAAACTGGACTGTATCCCCACTTCTATTAGACCCTAGGTAGTAGAAGCAACAAATGACGATAAGATGACTTGTGCCCATGTGTGCAAAGGATTTATGTGGAGAATGCAAGGGGTTAAGTTCTCAGCCGATGTGTTTGTGGTGGAACTTAACAACCGTGACATGGTGTTGAGAGTATAGTGGTTGGCTATATTGCGTAACATCCTATCCAATTACAATGAATTGTGGATGTCTTTTGTATGACAAGGGCAGAAAGTATTGTTGTAGAGAGAAAGTCCAGTTAAGCTACAAACTATTGGATTTAAGCAATTCAATAGTTTGATTGACAATCCAACTCAGCTAGTGAAGGTCAGTCTGTGCAGCCTAAGATTAATGGAAGGGGGTGATCACATCGTAAACTCTACAAACACTAATCTGTAGCCTTGTACTAGGAATAATTCTGCTATAGAAGATCTGTTGACTTCTTACCAGGATATTTTCAAAGAACCTATTGGGTTACCACCTATTAGGACACATGACCATGTTATTCCCTTTAAGAAGGGATCACAACCAATCAACTTGAGGCCCTATAGACACTCTGGTTTACAAAAAGACGTAGCAGAGAAAATAGTGACAGAGATGTTAGATTTTGGCATTGTACAACATAATACCAATCCATTTGCCTCACTAGTGGTCTTGGTAAAAAAAAAAGAGATGACAATTGATGGTTGTGTGTGGATTACAGGGCCCTTAACAAGATGACAGTAAAGGACAAGTTCCCTATTCCTATAGTAGAAGAGCTGTTGAAAGAGCTAGTGGGAGCTGCTATGTTTTCAAAGGTTGATCTAAGGGCAAAATCAATTACCACACAGCTACTAAGTCTACCCCTTATGAGATATTCTATGGTTTCCCCCCTTCTTTACATATTCCTTACTTTCCAAAGGATTCAACCGTGGAGGCTGTAGATCAATTGCTCACACAAAGGGAAGAAATGCTTGCTAAAATTAGAGACAACTTGATACAGGCTCAACAAAGAATGGTCAGCTAGCCAATTGAAAACGCAATGAAAGACAGTTCAATCCAGGGGACTTAGTTTATCTTAAACTACAACCCTATCGTCAGAAATCAGTGTCACAAAGAACTTCTCAAAAACTAGCTTCAAAATTCTATGGACCATACTTGATTTTGAAAAAGGTTGGCCTTGTTGCGTCCAAGCTATTGTTGCCCACATCTACTTCTATCCACCAAGTCTTCCACGTGTCCCAGTTGAAGAAGCACATCGGGAACAGGGTAATGCAGGCTACATTGCCCAATATTCCTCTAGCTTCCAAGGTAATTCCATGGGCAATCTTGGACAAAAAGGATGGTGAAGAAGGGTAACCAGACAACCACATAAATTCTAGTCCACTAGAAAAGTCTTTCCTCGTCAGAAGCAACTTGAGAGTATACTGATGAAATTCAATATAGGTTTCCAGATTTCTCCTTTAAGGACAAGGTCAGGTTCAAAGGGGGAATACCTATTACATGCATAAATTAAACTAAAGAAGAAAGCCAGGTTTCAAGTAATTGTAGCCATTATGAGAGCGCACCGTTTTACTTTCAATTTGCACCTTTCCAGTAATCAATTGTATGCACACGAGTTGTGTGTCTCTCATGTTAGAATAAAAGGGGTTAGTTAAGGAGAATTGTATTTAGCAATTGAATTCAAATTAAACATTATAATTGAATTCAATTACAATAAAGAATTGATTCCAAACATGTTACTTGTGTGCTTTGTGTATCCTAGCTTTTGAACTAGGAATACCTTTATTATAATTTGTGTTAACAATCGAAATTGACATGAAACAATATAGCTTCTTAGATGTTTGAGTATTTGACTTTGAGTTGTTGTGTTTCTTTTATTGGGTGGGTGCTAAAACATCAGTATGTCAATCAGTGTTGTCAAGAGTCGTTGAGGTGTTTAGGCAAGACAAGGCAAGGTCTCAACACTTTTAGTAGCCTCAGGCGATGAATTTTGATAAAGCATTGCCTAAGCGAGCCTTGCTTGAAGTTTTTCTTTTTATGTTGGAATTTTTTTTAACTGATTTATATTTTGACTTATTATTTCATTTTTTAATTTACCCAAAAAAAACTTAGATTAGGATAAAAATCTAAGATTAGGATAAAAAAATAAAAAAATCAATAAAGTGGAAGACAAACCGACATTTATAAGAGAAATACTAGCCACAACTCTTTTGTTTTTTTTCCCCCAACAATAGGAGTTGAAGAACAACACATCTCTATAGGTAATACTTTATTTTTTTCTTTAGTACTCTATATTTTATCATTGTCATCCTTTTGTTTTTTTTCTCAATTAATTTCTTTCTTCTTCACTCTTTTGCTCTTTCTCATCCCATGTTATTTGTTATCTCTCTTCACATGTCAATTTTAATGGTGTTATGTTGTCAGAATTTTATATTTTTGTTTTGTTTTTATTTTTAAACCTATTCAGCTACTTACCACTTTAAATAATCTCTTTTCAACACTTTGTTTTTGTTGAAATTATGGAGGTGTTACATGATCTTGAGAGTAGATTAGTTAATGACATATTCTCATGTCCTATTTGATTTTTTCAAGATGACTATTTCATTTAAGAAAGAAAAGAGGACAATTGAATTGAAAGGAATGGTGGAAGAGGCCAAATTATAGATGATGACTACGACAAAGGTCCATAAGAATTTGAAAGAAACCATATGTGGTTTTACCGGTCAGTTATTCTCTTTATCGATCTTAAAAGAAACCAATAACAAGATAGAGAATACATAATTTAAAGCATTATTGGAGGAATTTCAGTATGTATTTGTCAAACTAAAGACTTTACCGTCAATAAGGAAGCTAGATCATAAAATTCCTCTTATGCCGGGAGCTAAGCTAGTAAACATTAGGCCTTATGAAGTTCTTTCATTCATAAAGAGGACATATAAAATTTAGTGAAAAAGATGTTGTTAAATAGAGTTATCCAACATAGTTACAACCCTTTTGCATCTCCAGTTCTCTTGGTTAATGTCATAACCAAAATTTTACCCCCTTATTTTTTCTAAATATTTTCAATATATAAAAAAGAATAAAATAAATATGTTCTTGATGTATTTGTGTTATTTTCAACATTTTCAGCATCTTCTAAAAAAAATTTAAAATTTAAAATTCTTTTCAACACATTCAACTTTTAACGTGTTATTTTTAAAATCATTGATTTTTTCCTATTAGGTTGACATTGATGTTGCCTTTCTCAAAGAAATCAAAATACAAAAATAAGAAATAATTGGATAAAGGGTCCAAAATGCAAAGGAGGAAAATGAGGGATCAAAGTGCTTTTGGAACCAAGAATGGGGAGGCAAAAAAAAAAAAAAAAAAACAAAAACTTAAAGAAAATAAAAAATCCAGATTCTCTCCCCCACTCACAAAAAATCCTAAAACCTATTTTGTTACTCCCTAGTTGCTAGTCACCACACAAGAAAAAGCACACCCACAACCTCCATCTCCACGGCTAAAAATAATGGCCAAACCCAGTCTCTTTCATGCCTATTCTCACCATCACTGGCAGCCTCCCTTCAAAACCCACGACTGAATCTCAGTGTCTAGCCACTTATAGAATAAAAAAAGGACCTACATCAGACCTTTGGCTAACACTAATACCTCATTGCCCAACTCAATTTCCTTCACTGAGAGCAGCCCCTCTAAAACTGGATCCTCTATTGGCTAAAACATCACAAGTACTAGCCATTCCATCTTTCACCCTCATAAAAAATAATCATGGCATTTCATCTTCTTTTATTAGCCAGCCTTACCTTTTTTTTTTCTTCCTCAATTATGACCTCTCCTATTCTTCTCACTATCAACCATCGCTGTCACTAGCAACAACAAACTCGTAACGCTAACAACCACCCTCTCTACACCACCTGCCCACACACAGCTGAAACCTAGCTTCACCTCTTCTCCTTCAGCCATGCTGACAACAACAGTAGAGCTTCAACCAATAGCTCCTCACAATAACCCAACAACTAACCCTCTTCACCACTGAACCAGCTAAGACACTTATACAAGGCCAGCCTATCATTCTACTATTAGCAACCATCACTGGGTATGCCTCCCACCATTTCCAAGCAAATCGTTGACCACCACCTGTGACAGCCCAACATAACCAACAACTCCTTTTCTTCTCCATGATAGCCTCTTGTAAACGCAAAGAAGAAAGTGAAACTAAAAAAAATAAGATATGTAAAACAAACATAATAAAATTAATTGTCTTGTGTGATTTGGTGTTTTTGCAGGTAGTGATGACACTCACCCAGTGTCAGAATAAAAGGAAGAAGAGAATGATTTAGATCCTTTTATTTTTTTTCACTTTACCAGCGACAGCGAGAGGGCTCATGCCTTACTAGTGACGACGACGCTTTTAGAAGCTTCTCATCAATGTCCCTGAGTTTTCAGCAACTTCTCTAGATTATTTTATGAATTTCAGGAGGCCTATTTTGCAAATTTGAGATGTTTGGTGTAAGTTTTATTAATTTTTATTGTTTGTAAACATATAATTGTGGGTGTGTGAGTAAAAACATTTAATAAAAATAAAAAAGAATGTGTGTGTTTTGTATTTCCTTTTCATTACCTTGTTTTTTTAATTTTGCATTAAATATATGGTAAAAAAGGGGAAAAAGATAAAAGGTTTTAATTAACCAAATGTTTTAATTGCATATGGCCAAATCCTAAAGGGTTTTTTTCATGCATATCGACTAAAAAGACAAAATCATATTTTTTTTATCATATTTTAAAAATACAAAATGGATATCGTAATCAGTTTATGATTATCTATTAGGGTTCGACCAAAATGTTAAAAATCCCACAACAATTAATTTATTTAATTAAAATTCAGAGTGTTAGAATTTAGTTGTAGACTTTAATATTTAGGGGTATAAAATTACACTGTAAAGTATACTCTAAGGTATTAAAGATACAAAATAGAAAATAATTGCAATGCTAGAATGTGGACCCCTAAAACGATTAAGATTTAACCTGATAAGATAAAAATTTCCTCATGAAGAGAGATTTGTCATAAACCATTAAAGAAGACCAATAAATAGAAACATGCCTTAGATTAACAATCAATCAACAATGCAACTTACCATAAGTAAGGTGCACTAGGGGTGATGCATCTTTTCATTGCACAACTAGTCCCCTTATCTAGACATTCAAAGCATTAAATTTTCTAGTGACCATAATATTAGATGACGATTCTTTCAAAACATAACTTCATGATTAAACCCAAAACCCCTTCAATTCTAGAAGGCGGCTCCACCATTCGACATTACACACGTCACGACAGGATGATGACTCTATTAGGGGTTCTTTCTTGGCCGAACTAAGCTTTGTTTGTTTGATTGTTTGCCTGCTAATTTCTGAGCCCAATAAGGCTCTCAATAATGAAAAACCTAGCAATGTTTGACAAAGAAAGAATCCAACAAGACTTCAACAAACAAGAACCCAACACGGTTTTGGGCATAGGAAGGCTTGATTTGATTTTCAAAGCCTAACAAGATTTCAGCAAAGAGGGAATCCAACAAAGTTTCTAAGTCCAGTAAGGCTCTATTTGATTAAAACCCATCAAGGTTTTGACAAAGAAAAGTCTAGCAAGATTATAACAAAAAAGACCCAGCAAGGTTCTAAGCCCAACAAGGCTCACAACGAATAATAAGAAGTCTAACATGGAAAAATCAAAACACGGTCCACTTTAGAAAAGGAATCTTCAATTTTAACCTTGCCATCAGGAAATCAGCCTTGCAATCAGGAAGTCTAACTTTGCCATCAAGCAGTTTTAGACTTAACCATGCAATTAAGACATCTCTATCCAAATCCTTGAGCTAGGTAAGTCGTTTTTCACCTGGGCAAGTAACCCATTACAATGCGACTATTTTGAAAAATCTTTGTATTTTCACTTGGGCAGGTCACCTATTACAATGAGACTATTTTGAAAGATCTTTCTATTTTTCACCTGGGCAGGTGACCATTTTGAACAATCTTTGTATTTTTTACCTGGACAGGTCACCCATTATAATGAGACCATTTTGAAAGATCTTTGTATTTTTCACCTCTGTAGGTCAACCATTATAATAAGCCATTTAAAAAAAAAAATCTTTAAATTTTTCACATGGACAGGTCATCTATTACAATGAGACCATTTGAAAAAATATTTAAATTCTTCACTTGGGTAGATTGCCCATAATAATTTGACCAATTCAATAAATTTTGAATTTTACCAATAGATAGGATGCCTGGTACAACTATACCATTTCAAAAAATCTTTTATTTTTTCATAAAGATCATATTTTTCTTTATAAATTCTATATATTTTCTTTTGAGTGTGTTTTTAGCCCTTACATATCGGATAATGCGCTTTCTGACCCTATCTGTTTTCTCTTGAGTGTATTTTCTAGCCATCAAATATCGGATAATTCACTTTCTAGCCCTATTTATTTTCTTTTGAGTGCACTTTCTAGCCTTCATCCATCAAATATGTGTTTCTAGCCCTATCTCTTTCCCTTCGAGTGTACTTTCTAGCTCTCGCATACCAGATAGTGCACATTTGAGTCTTATCTCTCTTTTTCTTAGCGAACCTTTGAGCTCTCATCTCCCAGATAGTGTGCCTTTGAGCCTTATCTTTTTTTTTTTTTAAGGGTGCCTTTGAGCCATTATCTCCTAGATAGTACGCCTTTAAGCCATATCTCTTTTCTTGTTGAGTGCACTTTTGAGCTCTCATCTCTTAGATAGTGCGCTTTCTAGCCCTATCATTTTCTTTCCGAATACGCTTTCCAACCCTCACATACAAGATAGTGTGCCAACAAGCCCCATCTATTTCCTTTATAAGTGTGCTTTCTAGCCTTATCTTTTCCCTCTGAGTGTGCTTACTAGCCCTCACATACCAGATAGTATGCTTTTGAGCCCCGTCTCTATTTTAGTGTGTCTTTGAGTCCTCATCTCCCAGATAGTGTGTCTTTGAGCCCTATCTTTCCCTTTTTAATGCACATTTGAACCCTCATCTCCCAAATAGTATGCATTTGAGCCTTATCTCTTTTCCTGTTGAGTGCGCCTTTAAGTTCGTATCTCCTAGATAGTACATCTTTGAGCCCTATCTCTTTTCTTCTGAGCGCGCTTTCTAGCCTTATCTCTTTTCTTTTGAGTATGCCTTTGAGCCCTCATATCCCAGATAGCGCGCCTTTGAGCCATATATCTTTTCCTTTTGAGTACATTTTTAAGCCTTCATCTTCAGCATAACGCTCATTTGAGCCCTATTTAGTTTTCTTTTGAATGCGTCTTTGAGTCCTCAACTCCTAGATAGTGCACCTTTAAGCCATATCTCTTTTCGTTTTGAGTGTGTCTTTGAGCCCTATCTCTTTTATTTTAAGTATGCCTTTGAGCCCTCATCTCTTTTCTTTTGAGTGTGTCTTTGAGCTCTCATCTCCCAGATAATGTGCCTTTAAGCCCTCATGATGACAACCAGCCCTACATCAAGCGTAATCATGCCAACAACCCATTGGAGGTGCCAATTGGGCCAATTATATGAGCTAGGGTAAATAAGCTTAAAAAAGCATTGAATAGGCTTGTACAGAACATATAGAGCAAGATGGACCTAGAGGAGCTTGAGACATTTAAGGAGCATGAAGGACAACCTCTAATTCATCTAATTCAGGTCCAAGAAGAGCCCAATTCATGTGGAACAAGGGGCTGATGTGTCCGGCCCCATACCAGCCTTGTTAGGCTTGTTTTTTTCCTAATGATACAAGGATAGAAAGTCAACAATTTATTCTCCTAAACAATCAAGGAAGTTTCGGCAGATCTGATTTTTAAAAAGGGAAGGATTATTTAATGCTTTTCCTAGCCTAGGAAGGAAAGTAATTAAATGAGCAACAAATGGGGGAATTTGTTTTCTTATTTGTCCAAGTTAAACAAAGAAATCCAAGCTAATCAAGGACCTAAAGAGGGCGATAGTATAAATTTTCCAAATTAGATTTCTCCTAGCTTATATGGGACTTCTATAGGGCAACAAATTTAATCCTATCATATTTAGGATATTATATTCGGATTTATTATTGTTATTATTATTTTCTTTTTAGTTTAGAGTTTTATTCATATTATTTGAGTTTAATTGTAAGTGGGCCTCATATTATTCCATATAAGGTGTTCATTAGGGTTTATTTCAGTCTAGAGTCAGTATAAATAAATGCACAACCAGATATGTAAGGGTAACACAATTTTTAGATCAATAAACTTCTTTTACCACACTTGTTGTGTGTTGGTGGGATAATCTCCCTTTCTTGATTCTCTAAAGAACTGAAAAATAACTTATCGAAGAACAACTAACTTCGTGACATCATCTTTATACTTCTCATTCACGAATCAATATTCGTTGGGTCGGGGTTTTCATTTTCAATAGCGCTGGTGCCTAGGTACAAGTTATCTTTGTGTCACACTCCTTTCAAACATGATTTACTTGGCTTTCTAGGAATTGATGTCTTTGCACGTTGGTTGCTTGACTGCGTGTTCAAGAGGTTCACATCATTTGGTATCAGAGCTTGACTTCATTAATCAGGTTATATCCTTATAAAATTTTCATTTCTTGTTGATTCCGCAAAAATTCTTTAGTGTCCAATTTCTTCTTCCCCTTGAATTTGCAGCATATCATTTTTTTTTGTTATTTCATTTTGTTACTGTCCAAAATATGTCAGTAGCATAAAAAAAGTGAAAAGACAAAAGGAAAGAAAAAAAATCGTTAAAAAAGACGTTTATTGGTTTTTGCCATAGAAAACTAAACAAGGGAAAGTTAGATATAATCAACTTAGAATTAGCTCAAATTTGATACTCTGAATACTGGGTTCCTAATTTCACCACATATTAATATTGGGGTCAATTGGATATCATTTTCTTTGGCTTTCAATTTCGGGTCTAATCAAGTCTGATTCATAACGTTTTTGTGTCAACATATCAAATCTTATCATAAATTGCTCAAATTTTGTATTCTATCTATTTAGGTTGATATCTCACTATATCTAAAATTTTAGCTCAATTGGACATCAATTACTTTAGGTTCCAGATTTAGACTTAACTCGTTGTAAACGAGTTGGTTTTGCGTCAACTTTTGAAATTCGCTTTGTTTATGCTGTTTTATTTTCTTATAGTATATTTTGAACATATCTAACATATTTGGGAGTTGTTTCATCATTTTTCATATTTTATTTATGTTTTTATTCGAGTATTCAGTTTCGTTCATATTTCGGATAGATTTGCTTGCTACTCGCGAGACTATTATCACAATTTCATTTTGCTTGTTTTCTTGTTTTTATTGCTTCTTGAGTCATATATACCTATTTGGATTATGCTACTAAGTTGGTTCTATTTGGTGTTTGTTTCAGTTCCACAAGAATCGCAAGAATGTGAGATGAGATGTATGAGCGTGTGATGATATTAAGAGTGTTTAAGCGAAACACGAGTGACGTGAGGATATTTGTTTTACCACTAACCAATTTTTATAGGTACTATCATGTTATATCAAAACAACACACCTCCCCCTCCCGAGGGAGAACTTAAGTTCCAAATGCAAGCCATGACGTAAATGATGAATTTTGTGATGGGGAACATGTATGACATACTTGATAGGGTGGAGAAACGTGGTAATGAGCCTGGTATAAACACCTAAGACATGAGGAAGGTTGGGGTTGAATCGAAAGCAAACAGTGGCAGTAGGGCTGAAAGGCCAAGATGGGCTGATATGAGGATTTTGAGAGGGACGTTGATGATATTGGTGATGATGGTTTTAAGGATAATACCATAGGCCATCGAGAAGGTTTTTGACATCCTAGAAACCAAAGGGATTTTAGGAATAGACTAGAGGCCAATTCAGCCAAAGGGGTAATTTCTGTAGTATTGGGGGACATGATGATTTAGATGGTGATTTGGATGCTATCAAACTGAAAATACCTTCTTTTCAAGGTAAAAACGATCTCGAGGTGTATTTAGAATGAGAGAAAAAGATGGATTGGATTTTTGATTGCCATAACTATTTAAAGGTGAACAAGGTAAAATTGGTAGTCATTGAGTTCACAGATTATGCATTGATTTAGTGGGATCAGAATGTGATTAGTAGGAAAAGGAGTTGAGAGAGGCCAATAACATCGTGAGAGGAGATGAAAGTGTTGATGAGAAGACGATTTGTGCCTAACCACTATTATAAAGTTTTGTATATGAAATTGCAGGGTTTGAATCAGGGTTCTAGGTCTGTGGATGAGTATTTCAAAGAGATGGAGATCATAATGATTCAGGCCAATGTGATTAAGGATAGAGAAGCTACTATGACTAGATTTTATTCTTTTTTTTATCAGAATGTAAGTATGGATTAAGATAAAAAGTTACCATGCTAGTTAACCAGCAAGTACAAATACATGTACAGAGAAAAAGGGAAACAAGCCCCCAAGCAGGCAATATTAACAGCCAAGCCATAAAATAATGGCCAATTGTCCAACAAGACAAAGATAGATAAACAACCTATACACCAACTAAAGAAGAGCACATTTCCTGCATAATTCACGGTTACAAAAGTATCCAATCCATATATTGGTGTCTAAACTAACCGAAACCGCAGTAGGAAGAAACAAACAAGCATGCTAAGCATACAAATCCCAAGGTAGATAGACATACAACCATGCAAGGCCAACAATCCTGTGACTAACCTAGCAAAAACTTCAGGAACATTAGAACCACATGAAACTTCCTCCAACTAGCATTTCCCAACCACATCAGCAAAAAACCAAGACTATTTATCTTCATCATCTCTGCCACTACAAAATAACAAGGAAGGACCGGCAGCGACAGTAAAAGCCCAAACATTCCATCGTAGCGGAAATAATAGAAGCAACCTATCTCAGTCTTGTTAAAAGAATGGAAGCAACCTCGACTGGGCATCGGCACGAGAGAAAAATAGGATCTATAGTGGTAGAACAATCTAGTTCTCAGTCTGCAACAAAATAAACCAAGTGATTTGTTTAATGAAAATATAAGATTGTGTAGAAAAGAATTTGGAACTTGCAGAATAAGCAGTCGACCGATCTGATAGAGCTGTTAAACACTCTTATATTCCTTTCTTCCTAAATCAAACATACAGCTAAAGATAGGGAAACTCTACGTATTCTTGGCCGAAGACCTTTCTTTTTACCATTGAGGCCCCTAATCGCACCATTCAGAGTAGCCATGCTTCTGTTAAGACGAAGCCAAAACTTAATCTTACACCATATGAGAGAGGTCCAGTTACAAGCAAAGAAAAGATGGATGTGTGTCTCCTCATGTTGTCTATAGAACATGCAATGTTTATTTAACAAAGTGACCCTGAGTCTATCTTTTGTTTTCAATCTCCTAAGAACAACTAGCTATAAAATGAGACTATGCCTGGGCATTGACCAATGCTCCTATACACATTATGCTATAGGATAGTGGTAGCCTTAAATCTGAAGAATTCATGGGCCGCAGCAAAGAAGATCCCCAATGAGTTTTGCCAGCACTACAAGAAGCTGATTGTTTCAGCAGTGCCACCACATTCACTTAGCAACTGATCCTTTACAAGGAGATTATATTTCCAGAGCGGGAAGGAAGGTCACTGAGATTCTAAAGACCATATTGTATGATGAGGTAAGTAGTAATGATGTATCCATCGAATCTATAGAGAACCTGTTTTAAGATGGATATTCCACAGATGCTTGGCTATAAAACTTTTATTTCTGGCTTTGATATCTAAAAGGCCTAAATCCCTTTCACTTCTTGGCAAACATACATTTTTCCATGCTACCAAAGCAGACTTATTACTCGTGAGGTTGCCATTCTAGAAGAAATTCCTATATAGTGAAGTAATCTTACTGATAACAAGGTTAGGCATGGGAAAGATATTGATCTATAATCATACCACTCCATACAGAACAGATCGAATGAGCTCCAGCTTGCCAGCATACGAAAGGTGTTTCCCATGCCAGCTTTGAATGCACGAATCCAACTTATGCAAGGGGGGAAAGTATTGGCTGGCTAGTAAAATGTGAGGGCTTAACGGCACTCTAAGATATTTGAAGGCGAAATTGCCTTCAGAAAACCCTGTATGTTGTAGAATAGCTTGCTTGGCAGCATTGCCAATACCACCAAAGAAAATGGAAGATTTAGTAGCATTTATGGCTAGCCCTAACATTCTTCCAAAGCCAAAAGATAAAATCTCCTGAAATAGTACAACAACTAAGGATATATCCCCATGACATAAGAGAAGAACATCATCTGCAAAGGCAAGGTGACAACTTCAAAGGGAGCTACATTTAGGGTGGAAACAAAAACCAGCTTGTTGTGTAGCCAAGTGAAGCATCCTAGAAAAGTATTCCATGCATGTAATAAATAAGTAAGGAGATAATGGATCACCTTGCCTAACACTACATTTTCCTGGAAAGAAGCTAAACAAGTCACCATTCACAGCCACAGAAAAAGGATGCTGTCTCGACACACTTCATGACTAAGTGAATGAAGCGAGTTGGAAATCCAAACAACATAAATAGATGCCTAGAGAAAGGCCACTGCACATAATCAAAAGCATTCTTGAAGTCAATCTTGATGATGCATCTAGGAGAGGCCCTCTTCCTTCCATACTCCCGAAGAAGTTCCTGCAAGAGATTGATATTATCAACCATGTTTCTCTCACCCAAGAAAGCATTCTGCACAGGACTAATTATACTCTGAAGAACATTAGTAATACAACTAGCTAGGATCTTGAAGATGACTTTATATATGACATTACAGCAAGAGATTAGATGAAAATCAGCAACAAAAGTAACATTAGCCAATTTGGGTATAAGAGCTATGATTGAATGATTCACTTGCTTTATAAGTTCTCCAGAAGCAAAGAAATCTGTAACAACATCACAAAAATCATTTCCAACCATATGCCAAACTATTTTTAAAGAAAAAAGAAGTATAGCCATCAGGATCTGTTGCTTTGTCATTACCATTGCTGTAGAGAGCTTCTTTGATAACTGCATTAGACACTGGAGCTAATAGAATGGTATGGGAATTATCATCAAGGCAAGGGCCAATAAGAGCAACCTCAACATCTATTAGAATAGTGGCCTTCAAAGAACCAATTAGTGCTTGATAACATTGAACAAAAACTTCCCCCACTTCATCAACCAATGTAGTAAACATACCATCAGCCCGCTGAATAGCCACGATGTGATTCCTCCTATGTTTCTGGTTCATTAGAGAGTGAAAGAATCGAGATCTTCTGTCACTTTCCTTAAAGAAAGTAGTTTTTAGACCAATCCGACTTCATCTTCCTCAATATGGAGGCTGAATCTGAAGAGAGGGGGGACTGTCCAACCAAAGCCTTATGCAAAGGCCGAACCACCTAAGGCCGAAAAGGATGCTCATATGGATGGGCACATTACATCTCATTGTCCAAATCGAATAGTTATGCTTACAAGAGATAATAGGGAGGTTGAATCTGAAAGTGACAAATCTAAAAGTGAAGAGATACCACCTTTGATGGATTGTAGTGATGAGAAGATTACATATTTTGTTAAGGGAGAGCCTTTGGTTATAAGGCGTGTGCTGAACATGCAAATCAAAGAA
>Ga0307513_10005671_pt1 | contig 16432 bp, 21 predicted proteins | sample 15_EM_MG_FD_202174 | JGI IMG/M metagenome (GOLD analysis project Ga0307513, IMG submission 202174) | Populus trichocarpa ectomycorrhiza microbial communities from riparian zone in the Pacific Northwest, United States - 15_EM | ecosystem: Host-associated > Plants > Roots > Unclassified | place... | reverse complement strand
ACACCGCTGGGGAACGTCGTTTGCTTCCGTGAGACCTGCAGGCGCCTACTGGGAGAGGTGAGGCGGACGTGGTCGGAACCCTCCGGGGTGGGGACACGCCTGGTCTCGAGCGAGAGAACGAATTGGTCGGTCGATGGGAAGGAAACAGGTGAGCGCGATTTGCCGAGAACGAAACGCTGCTCTAATCGCTGCAGCCCAAACCCGGCGCGTGGGCTGGCCCCAGCTGTGGCGGGCGGCTCCAGACCTCTTGCATCAGAAGCGTCTGTTCTTTTCGCCCTCGGCTCCATTGTGCACTTCTTACTTCGGTCGACGCTGATGAGTGATGTTTGGAGGGTGTAGCGAACATCTGCACCCTTGGTCGGGCGTCGCTCCATGTAATTAAGCCCTAGGGGGGAGATTTAAGCGACTGAATCTCCCGCGTTTGGAGCCTTAAACCCCTTGAATTCTGGGAGATCCCATTCAGTCCTTACCCCCTTCCCTCGTCGAGGCTAAGGGACGATCCAATTTATTCCCAAATTCTCGTCATCGCTCAATATACCGCCGTAGCACGCGCTTTTGCCTTGGGATCAATTCTTCATCATGTCCTTCCCGCCGCTCGGCGCACCTCCCTGGGGTGGAGCCCAAGCACAAGTCTGCGGTGCTTGCGCTGGCTCCGATACGGACCTGGGGGGCCACCCTCCTTCCTGTTTGTCAAGGCCGACAAGCGGATGATGCCCGGTGCCCCCTGTGGGTTTTTGTGGACCTTAACTCCCCCATCCGCCGAGACCGAGGGGAGACTCGCGACGCCACAGGCTCTGCAGCCCTGATCCGATCCCCTTCAGGTCCTGAGGTGTCCCACATTGGTCTTTCGATCTCACACCCTCTCCCACGGCGATTTCCGTCCCGGCTACCTCTTGGATTGCCGCAATCAGGGTCTTTGTTTTACGGATGACGCTGCGGCCACCCAACTGTTCGCCAGTCACTTCTCCCGGGGCTGGATTTTTCTGACTCTTCCCCCCTCCCCTGACGATTGACATCAGAACGAGGAGATCCGAAGTTTTCGTTTTCCTCTTCCTCTCCCCGGCAAAATTTCCCGGGGGTAATTGCTTTACGAGTGATGGGTGGCCACCGGCACTTCCTCCAGGTCACAGAATCATACGTCCGTCTTGTGATGACGATGGTCTCCCACCGCGACAGTCTGATGATTATCGTCCACGTCTCCGTTTTGCCTGATCAATAACCCGCCAGGTTTTTTTTTCAACTCGCCCCAGCTGATTTCTGTAAGACTCAGATGCAGTATGCCTGGTGATCCTACAACCGGACAGCGCGGCAGTGAGCTACCATTGATCACCCTACACCGCTCCCCCCGAAAGCCCGTGCCTTCCTTCGAGTCTCCCGTGGGTTTGATCCATAGCTGGGGTGCATCGGCTGCGATTCACCTCATGCTTATGCTCGTGGTATCAGGTGTGGTCACAACCAGAATCAAACCCTGTTTGACCTCGTTCAGACGACCACGAGGAGTCCTGGGTTTATGGGGAGTTGCTAGGCCGGATGAGAAACGGATATCGTGCGTCTCCCTATTTTGCTCGCTACCTACCTCACCGCGCCAGATCTCCGGTGAAAGATAACCGCAGGCTCCCCGGATGGACCAATCCGCCCAACCGAGCTCCTCGCGCCGTCCCATGATCACCTGTGGATACGTAGGCAATGGAATACCGACCTCTCAGTTTGTGGCTTCAGGCTGGTGGCCTATTGGCTCTCTCTCGGACCTTCGCGGTTGCATCCCGTGTTCGAAGCCTTGATCCCGTCACCTTTCCATCACACGAGATGATTTGGTCTTCATGTTTAGTTGCCGGATACATCGACCACGAGATGCCACAGTACGCCGAGTTTGTGTCCCTCAGTGGGGCCTCCGGTATCGTGGATTGAATCTATCCCTTCCCCTCCTCCTGACTTACCATTCAATACTATACGACTAAGCAGGACATTATGCGGGGCATTCGGACACTCGGCCCTCTTCTGAATCCTCCCATGTTTCCGATCGCTTTGCTGATCGAATTTGTGGTCGTGTTCGGTCCTCCTGTGGGGTGTGCGTGGGCCGAAACTCAACCCGCGCCCATTGTCATGGCTGATCTCTCTGGGTGATTATTCGATAGTATCTTGTTGATTGCTGGAGTCCAAGCCTTACAGGTTTTTTTATTACAGGCAAAGTCTCGTTTCGGGTCGACGAACCGGCTTTCCGTCGCATCGAGAGGTTTGTAGGATGAGACGCCACCTCGTCAATGGCGAGTGGTCACAACAGTGTCATTTCGGGTGCTACGCATACTATTGCTTGCCTGAAGGTTTCCGCAACGCCAGATGCGGAGGATACTGCCACTGGTACGGTACGACAGCCATTCCAATGTGCATGTCCCCGCCGTACGCGCCTTGGTACGTGAAGTTTTCGTTAAGAGATGTCGGGACTCGGCGCGGGCTACTGACCCGCACACGGGCTGGGGTCTTATGAGCCCCGTTCGAACGTGAGATTTGGCGAACAGTGGCCATCCGATGTGGAACTGCAACGCATTACCTGGTCAAATCCAACTGACAGCCACCCGTACGACGACCCTCGCATTACGCAGCGTGGAGACTTGATGCTGGATAGGTGTGTGCATATTGATTTCTGATCGATTAAACCCCTTGCGTGTGTCCTCAGGTCCTGGTAGGGATATCAAGATGTAAGCGCCGCTGCGAGGTACTTCACGAGTGCGGCAGATCTTGATACTCCTTCATTTAGCATCTCGCTAGGAAGGTTGTCGAGTCGTACCCGCGTTTTGGGGGAGGGGGGGCTGGTTGTCCCTCTTTGTCCTCACACATCATCCTTGCAGCTGATCCTCATTTCGTAGTCCTCGTTTACTCATCTCACTTCACACCTTCAATCCCGGTTCCTGCTTTTCTATTGGAAGGAATTGTATGAACAAGGACCAAGGATTTACACAACAAGCACAAGTACACGCTTTGTAGTTGTGGACACTGCAGCAATCATATCTACCAATAGCAACCTCCTTGTTGGATGGTTACAACTACGGAAGTGCTCATGTCTACAACCAATGGATCCGAGGGTATTTTCCGTGGAGAGTGGGATTCCATGGTCATTTCAGCTGTCAATCCTTAACCACTAACCTCTTGGCTCGTGATCTAGTGCTGTACACCACCTTGGGATGTCTCCGGAGGGAGTCGGGAGGTGGTATCATCTTCTATCGCACTCGCCCCTACATACAATAAATCACCAAGTTTATTCTACTTTGGTGCGCCATATATCCGCGCTTTACATCACCCACCAGCTTAGGTAGTGCGGGAAATTTTTTGCTCATGATTCACAGGTGGGGACTACCGTTGGCTCACTTTCCTTCATCCTTTCCCAACTTCCCCAACGGCTTTCGTTTTCTCCCTTCTTTTTTCTGAACTAACAATGGTGTGTCTCCAACCGTTCCACAGCTTTCGACGACACTCGCTGCCGTCCTATCCTTCTTCCTAGTCGGATTAACCACGTTCTGAACGATTGAGGGGACTCATGTACGAGTACGGCTTGTTCTTGGGCCCCGGCGGGGTTTGAATCCAATGGGTGGAGCTGTCAGCTCGACTTCAGGTATCATGAAAGGCCTGGATTGCAGTCCAAATATGTTGCGAATGTTAGTGAGCATTCGTCTGGTTTACGCGGGCGCTCCGCGTTCATGTAACCATGGTCTACAAGCACGGGGCACATGACGTCGTCGCTCGCCTGCAAAATATGGTCCGTGATGCTTTTCTCGCTGTTCGGTTAACCTCTGACTCACAGACGGCCCAGGCGCGGCCGAATGCTATTCGTTCGTATTGTTCGCGAGTGAGAGGCGAAGACCGAAGCGTCCCCACTGGTGTTCTCCGTTGTACCGAAGATGGTCCCCTCCCTACCGTTGGGGCTATGGACTCTGATAGAATATTTCCGACTTGCCCCTCTGCAGGCACAGCTATGTGGGTTTCAGTCTTGCAGTCTCAACAGACCCAGGAGTTATCGATTATCACCGGCACCATTCGACCTTCCAATCGCACGCAGGAGCAGATCGGCTCGTCACAATAACCGGAATCATCGATGCTTCTTTGACGACCTCACTTAACCGTGAGTCCCATATTCATAATCCGACCACAATGGCCCTCACACATGTCCCCACTCTTCATCCGCTTCGATGAAAGGTGCTCAATTTATCGTCTACTGTGTCCCCCCAAGACTTTCAATATATTCAGCGCAAACGTCCATCGAATCGTCGGCCAGTGTAGATGTGATGCAGAGGCCGATGCGTACATCAGCTCGAGTGTGGCCACGAGCGGTAGTGTTTTGCATCATAACTGGTAGGCTCCATTTCTCATCGAGCGTTCTCGCTGGGCTACTTTGTGATATAGGTATTGGCGCCGCTATATTGGTGCCGCTAATTTGTTGGGGAGCCTCGGTGACGTTGCAGGCGCTCTGTTATGTTGTTTGCTCTCTCTTTCACGCCGTAACGCCGAAGTGTTTGTGAGTCCACTATTATTGTTTCGTTCAAAATAGGCACCGCTGGTCCCGATCTCCCCGTGTATGTCGTCTCAGGATTCTTGCCCCATCCTTTGAACTAGGGTTTCCTGGATTTTTACCATCGGGCTCACGTTTGAAAATTATGATTTGGTAAATATTGCTTTGGGTACAATGGCCGAAATGCAAACAGGTCTCTCCTTCACGTGGGTTGGGCCGTGTTCAAGGGATCGGGCTCGGGTCTGACACTGATGTGTACTCGTTCCTCTCCCCTTGCTGAATCCATCCTTGCTGACGATGGAATTTTAGATCTCAAACCAGCTGTCACGCCACAGCACAAGCTACTAGAAACGTCGGTGCTCACATCATCCACCAGGTACAGTGAACTACCCTTTAACAGACAGGGAAGGTCGACTGGCAGGTATGACTGGTGACATTGGATTTTGTCGAGGTCAAAGTTTTCGCCAACATGGACGGATCGACTCTAGTGTTCAATTATTGAGGCTTCAAAAACGATCACCGGTGGTGTTTACTTGGCTCCTGGAAGGACCCCCTTCCCCCAGAATTCTACCTTCGACGGTTGCGTGGAGGTTTTGACAGGTTTTCACGTGGACATTGGGGAAGAGGGTCCCCCGTTTGGTCTTTCTGGGACCCGACCGCGAAAGCTGTTTGTCCAGGTCTCCAGATATGTTCACCTACTCCAACCAGAGGTGTTTCTCGAGATACCAATGTGGGGTGTGCTTTTTTTTCGTGCCAACGGAAATGATTAGGAGATTCGACGAAGCAGGACCTTGACGAGAAGGTGGATCCCGCTTGACTTGGGCAATAGGCAACATGTCTTCTCCTATAGTCACTAGGATATTGTTAGCCGCCACAAAGGGTACCAACAGCCAGCAGAGGCTACGCCTCCCGTCTAATAGGCGTTGTCCGTAGACACTATTTGTCGGCTCCTTTTACTCGGGGAAGGGGTGGGATACAAGGTTTCTAATGAAACAGCTTACCCAAACTTAAGCATTTGTGAACGATGACCTCGTCCAGATTAAACGGGAGACAATCAACCAGCTACAACCTCGTGGAACCGTGACCCGAGGTTCGGAAGGGACAGCTTCCATTAGACTCAGGCTTGACGATTTGAGAGTGGGTTTCGTGTGATCTCTCTGACACAAGGCAATCAAAAACCCCAAGATAGACTGCGCTACCAGCGGCAGCGTTGATAGGGAGTCGCGAAAATGCCATCCTCGGGACGACCCGTCCTTGGCTGTCACAAAACTCAAGCGGCCGTGGTTAGAGTCGACCGTAGCCAAAAGACGCACATCCAGTCCAGGCGTATACGTACAGTATCTATGCATGAGAACCTTTGGGTTCGGCGGTCTGGACGCTTACCTCACGGCAATACGGCCACGGGTGGGGTATGTATATGAGATCTTGAGAACCCAGCCGAACACTCCGGCTGACCGAGTAAAGGAACATCGATTCCAGAAGGGAGTGGTCCAGGCTATTAGGGGGAATCCGCAAAGGATTTCCGAGTGGCAAAGGGAAAACCAATCCGCACCATCGGCCCGATCACGTTGTTTCCGACCCGTTCGTCCAGTGCGTGATAACTTGAATTATTCCTGGAGAGTTACGATTGCGTCGGACCGAAGTCTCTCGTCTCCACCGACTTGACTTTATCTCGACTTCCGAACTGTAAAATCCCCACCTGTCAGTCGTTTAATCCAGTCAGTGTTTGTAGACGGCGGAATCACTGCCATGACTTGTGTTGCGGTCCGCGCACTGTCGAAAGGTGACCTCCGGAGTTCGTCCCCACGACATTTGACCCAGCTCATGGCGCACTGGGGGCTGTGAGGATTGTGCTCCCTGCTAAGTGACAGGATAATAACTGGCGTGGGGTCCCACGTCAACGTTCCTGGGTCAGCCGCAGATCTCGGCGTACCACCAGTTGTATCTCTCCGCATTGGAACTATTCATTTGGGCGGTTCTGTATTGCTTTTCCGCTCGCGATTGGTCTGGGGTCAGACGACCACACGATTACATTCATTGGCGTATTCTGTTCCGATATATATCCTGCTCAGTCGTCGTAGTTTTGTGCCCACCTTTCATACGGCACTGAATGTCTTGCTGCGATGGCTTCGTTATGTTACATGGGATGAAGATATCTATCGGCACTCTATGCGCGGGGTCCATGCTTATCTACGGTTTTGAATACACGGGCGGAACTTGTACGTGTGTTCTGTCAAACTTCCCCCCGCTAGGCCGACTTACATGGAGAAACGGCGGTACCGATCGAGTTCATCCCGAGGGGGAGGCCAGTACTTTGGGGGTAGTAACGAGGGCGCGGGGCGAAGAACAACAGGTTTTGTGGTCTGCACCGGTGGCCAGACGGTTGAAAAGGTCTCTCGATGTGGCGGTGGGCGTTATATCCGATGAAGTAGGCCGGCTGATGGGAAGAATCAGGAGGGGAGGGCGGAGTGTTGATGGTCATGTGGACGCCGGCGTAGCCAATGGGGGGCGGGGAAAGGAAGCATGTTTTGGCCGCAGTATGTGCTAGCGTATATGTATTTTGATCCGGGGCGACGCCATTCCTGCTGCTCGTCCGAGCGCCACGGCAACGAGCGAAGACAACGTCCTCGGTGCTGTGGAGGGGTTGTGGGCTCATTTGAAACAGCAACGGGTGTCAGGTGGGAGAATCAGCACCCAGTGTAAGAGTGTCTCGAGGCCGATCAGCTAGGATCGAGAGTTAAGATGAGGAGTGGGGGGAGAGGGTTGGATGATCTCGATCAGATAACCAGATGGGCGAGCGAGGAGGGATTCCGAAGGCATTTTGCACTGAATGGGGGCGGCAATGGTCTTGATTCCGGAACGGAAACCGGGACGCCCGTTACGTAGTTGCCTTTTTGAGCACAGATAAAGAATTCATACCGCCAGATGTTCGGGACGGTTGCGCCTTGGAAGGCGGTGGTAACGTAGACGAACGACCGACGGCCGACAGGGTGCAAAGGGGGTCGCAGCGGCCGTCGACAGCCCATGTTCGGGGTTGGGATGGCGAATCAGCAAGCCGCGAACTCGGAGTTGAGCTGGAGGACCGATGGAGAGGGCGAATGAGATACGGACAGCGGGGGCATTACGGTAGAATGGAGTGCAGCACATTGCCATCAGGCTTGCCAAGTTTTGAATTGGGAGGCGCAGTGAGTTAACCCAAGCAGATGCGATGAACCAGGTCATCAGATGCCCAACAGGCGCCATCCCCAGAAACGCTCCCGTGCTGGCCCGGATGGGTCAGCAGGGCCAGAGGCGAGCGATAAGTGTTTCTTCCCGGCCTGCAAGAACCATTCCGGCGAGAGATGGCGGGGAAATGGGAGCGGAAAATAAATAAAAATGCGGCGAAAAACAAAAAAACACCGAGGGAGAGGGAGGAGGAGCGCATCTCCGGCCTTATCAGCCACCCCGACTCATTATGTCTGGCGGCATCTCTTCTCCGCACCCCCCACATCATCCCTCCCATCATCCACGTCCGTGGTCGTCCTGACCGTCGGCGTCGTCGAGGTCGATGTCAACAGCCTCTCCGAGACCTTCCATCAACGCGCCACACCCCCCGCCTCCGCCGACGCTCCCGCCACCACCATCGCTCCCGTCAACGATGTCAACAATGACAATCACCTCATCCGGCCCCCCTCCTTCCTCCAAGACTTCCATGACCACCTCACCCCGGAACCCCCGCCCTTCCGTCCTCACTTCCGCCCCTTCCCCCTCATCCACAAACAGTCCCGCTCAGCTCGCCGCCATCCTCGCCGAAACACTACAGGAGAATGAAAACTTGAAGCGAGAGCTAGCCATCGCGAGGCGGAGTGTGGAAAAGTACGAGCGTATGGTTGGCTTTGTCCAGAACTCGCCCCAGAATTCCGCCTCTCCTCCGTCACCCGAGGCTCTTTCACAGTCGGCTATGAAGCGCTTAATGGACTGCGAGAATAAGCTCGAACGGATGCAAATCGAACGTGACGAGGCCCAAGCAAGGATCAAGATTCTGCAAGAGCTCTGGAACCAACTCAACCACTATTTGGATCATTGCGAATTTCGAATCAAGGATGCTCGGGAAGGTTTCAATAGGAGGATGGCCGACGCTGGAGGTAAACTCGTCGAGATCACACCGGAACAGTTGTCCCTTCACCTTCCAGAGCTCCCTTTCCCCAATGCAGGTCCTTTCCCCCCTCCTGCCTACCTTCCTCAGGAGTCGATGCCATCAAACAACCGATCGCGTACTCACCACCATCGCCAGCCGCCACCCTTGGCCAATATCGCGCACAGCAAACCTCCTTCTCTCCATCATACCCCCACTGTGTTGGTTCCTCCATCAGGTCACATCTCATCTCCTGTTGCATCTTTCTCTGTCCCTCCTCAACCCGGCAGTCGTGTCCGCCCTCGTGCCGATAGCTTTGATGGTCCATCCCATTCCTCAGGTGGTTTACCTCCTACTAAGAAGTTAAGGGGAGGGGATTCCGTCTTTGGTGAGAGTGCAAAATACAGTGGATCGGTATGTTTTGCGTTTATCCGTCATTTTCCCCCTTGGCCTAACTACTCGCGTCCGAAGCCGAATACCGTCCACGCCCATCCGCCGTTACAACAGTCGAGACCACCCCCAACTAACGCGACTCATGGCCTGACACCTCCACACCGGGAATCCACCAGACGTAACCGCAATCGCAGTGACGCTAGTTCTGGTAGGGGTCAGTCTCCTCATCGGCCATCAAGTCGCTCAAGCTCTACGAGCCTCGACGATATGTTGATCGAAGCGACCTCCGTCCCACAAGATGGTCAACCTCCTCCCCCTGGGCAATACAATTACCCTGTACTTCCACCACATCCTCAAACCCACCACACCCATCCCGTTCACCCACCTCGATCGCCTTCTCCAACTCAGTCTTCCGCGTCCAGGGTCGGGATGTATCCAAGTCCAGGGCAGGGCGCGGGAATGCACTCCTACCAAACCCATATCTTCGCCCCCCCGGTCACCGGTGCGCCTCCCGTGAGGAAATCCAACACCTCCACCAGTATGGCCAGTAGTTTGAGTAGGGGTGGTAGTTTAGCTGGTGGGACCCGCCATCGTAATTAAATTTCTGTCTTACGCTGATTGAAAAATCCAGGAAATCTTTCCCACCACCAAACACACGTGTTGGGGCCTGGTGGGTATCCGCCGACGAATGCTCAGGGACAACGAATTTGCCGCCAGTGTGGACTCGTCGGTCGCTATAAAGATGGGAAATGCGTCGAGAAATGGGGACCAGGACCGGAAGGACCTGGAACTGTTTGTGACAAGTCAGTGCTCGTTCCTCGGTTGCGCGTATCATTGCGCTTTCAGTGCTGACTGTTCATCGCCTGTTATTACGCGTTGTGTAACCGCAGGTGTCGTAAGAAGATGAAACGGGTAGAGCGGCGTGGGACAATTGAGAGCCAACAACAGCGGGAACAGCGGGAACAGTACCAGCAAGTCCAACAGGCGTTGGCAATCCACCGATCCCAACAACAGACCACGAATGTAACAAATCCGCCCCCACCATCTACCCGCAACGATAACGGTTTCCACGACCGAACGCCTTCGTCTTCCACCACCGGGTCTTCTCTTCGACGAACGGACACGGTAGTCATTGGTCCCGGGATGAATTACGAACCTCCCTCCCAAACCTCCCCTCCACCGGCTAGACCTGAAGATACCCGACCACGCGTGGTGTGCCCGAGTGACCCGGACACTACCCATCGTAACGGGGTGAGTAGTAATGGAGTACCTAGGACACCCCAGGAACCTGCCACGGTGCGGGAGCGTTCGGACTCGGATCATCATGCAGAGAATGTGAGCCCCTCACGAATATCGGACAGAGGGAAATCGGCTTCTAGTCCGTCTCCCGTGGGAAGCCACCCACAGATTAGTACGCCAAATGATTCCAACAAGGCCGACGACGTCCATCCAGCTGACACCAGCTTGGAAGAAGTGGACAACGATGCTGAAGGGGAGGAAGACGCAGAGGCGGAGCTTCTGGAGGCCGTCGATGCAGCTGAGGAGGCTGCCCATGCTTTGAGGGAAAAGTCGAACGGCGGAAGTCACGCAGACGATCCTGACGACGTTGATATGAAGATTGAACAAGAGATATAGATGACATGAACCTAATGCCCTCTTTCCTTGACGTTTTCCTTAATCTCGGGTTGTGTATTTCAACAGAACCTCGTGTTTTGTAAATTCGTGCCCAGTGTATGATAACTCAGCACTTCGTGTATGTTCTTTTGTAGTTGTATGCTTTCTGATGACAGAACGGAACTTGTGTCTGCACGCAGCTTCGCACTGAAGTGAAACCAGAACCTGTCCGCGGGATCATCAACGCACGTCATAGGCCACACTATAAGGCTACCTAGCCCACGATCTGGTCTTTGCCGGTGATTTCACCAGTAGAGATGGCTACGCTGCGTTTACGTTTCTTATCGCGACACCAATTATCATCAGCATTCGGATATACAAGATGCACGTGTATACCTGTGCTGGATGTGGTGGACGAGGAAGGGAGGAAGCACTGGTAGAGAGCTCCCATGATCATTACCCTGCCGGGTAGTACGTGTACAACAGCTACGAGATGTTGATCCCATCCCTGGGATCCCCCCTCCTAGCTACCTTTCCAGTCGCCTGAATATCTCCCAATTGTCCAACATCGATCATGATGACCCGCCAATATCATTTGACTTTCGCGGTCCGCCCGTCGTCCTCCGGACTCCTCGTAAGTAGAGACTTGTAGGTGATAACCGCTGCGGTCGGAGCTTCTTCGTTACCTTCAGGGACCAGGTGGACTTGACCGCGAGCATGACCTTGAAGGAGGGAATATGCTGCACTCGCCGGAGCGGCAAGACTATCCAGGGGATTGGGCTTTCTCTTTTGGATCAAGAGGTGTGGTGAGGAAGCATGTGACCGACTGGATAAGTCGCTCCCAGGGCCCAAGCCCTCAGCACACGGAGTCGCAAATCAGTGTCTTTCGTGAAATCTTTCATCCCCTATGGGCACAAATTGAAAGGGAACCATTCAATCCAAGCCATACGAGTATCGGGGCGAACACGGCACGTGTTGTAGGAGCAAGCACCGGTAGCCACAAGCCCACGGTTCGGGTTGGGCGTTACCGAACAGGGTCACGAGCACTGTTTCTTGGAGACTGGCAATTCCTCCCGATTGGTTTGTTTGTTGGCTGAGAGTCGGTGGACTGGGCAATTCATAAGGTCAGCACAGATGACGTCGAGTTGATTGCGGCCCACCTGATTACTGTTCTTCGAACACGTCAAGCGGCTTTATGGTAGGGGCAGAACCAAGTGGCTTCTTGTGGTAATGATGGCGCCGTACCACTTGAGCCTAGAGTTCGTGTCCGTTTCTACTGGCTGAGACAGACTACAAGAGGGGTTCTGAGCTGAGGTTTTTGACTTGGATCAACAGTTGGATTCAATCACAAATTCTAATGAAATATTTCTTCGCGACATCGTGTGGCATGATTGGGAACGCGTGGAAGTGACTAACACTAACAGGGACCTCAGGTCATGACACCCAGTAAAAGGTCCATCCACCGCCAACCAACGGCGGTCCTTTTTGGCAAAATTGACCCCAAGTGGCCCGGAACTTGAGCTTGAGACCCTGACACGAGCGAGAAACAAACGAAGTAGAAAGAGAGCTTTGTGACCGGCGGAGCCGCCGATCGATCGGTGTTGCGACTAGTACTACCCCCCACAATGCTTCCGCCTTCCATTCTCCAGTCTGAACTCATCCGCCACCACTCCCAAATCCGGTTTACATACGAGAGGGTCTCGGCACTAATCTTAACGTAGGCGTACCGCGGAATCCTTTCATAGAACTAGGCGCAATCATCAAAACCGAGGCCACATCGTTTCCGTCTCGCGTTCGCCATGCTTCAGGTGAGGAGTCCACCCGTCACGTTCAAATCCGATAAAAACAGGTCGTGCTCCCCTCCGCTTCCTCCTCCCCACCTTACATCGTTCTCACGATGGCCACCACCGATGCCTCTTTACCTCCCCCTCTCTCTCTTGGCACCCCCATCGACAACGGTTCTTTGGAGCTCGTAGAACTGCTCGGTCAGGGCGGTTATGATATTATTTACTGTGATTTCGACATCCGACCCCCCATCCCCATCTCTTACGCTGTGAAGTGTCTCCCCCACGCTCGGTCGTCCCATCGACGCCAATCACACCTGCGTGAGATCCGTCTCCACAAGCTTGCCTCCGCTCACCCCAACGTCGTTTCTCTCCATCGTGTCGTCGAGGACAAGGATTTCACATATATCGTTATGGACCTTTGCGAGCACGGTGACTTCTCCACCCAGATTGTCCACCATCGCCGGTACCTTGGCCAGGATGAACTCGTCAGGCACATATTCCTGCAACTGCTCGATGCTGTTGAATACAGTCACTCGCTGGATATCTATCGCAGGGACTTAGAGCCGAAAAACGTACTCTGCTTCGACAGCGGTTTACGCATTGCCATCACTGATTTCGGGTTTGCCACCACCGACGCGTTCGGTGAAGAATTCGGTACAGGCAATGCCTATCATATGAGCTCGGGTATACGATAGCGCCTATCTCGTGTCTGCGTCTACGATTCAAACCCATTGTTTTCAGAGAACAGCTTCTATCCACCCCTATTCGATGGTATTTAGTCCCTTGTTATCATTCTCCTCAATCTTCTCACTGGTCGTAACCCATGGAAGTCAGCCTCCCCCAGCGATCCCACCTTCTACGCCTACCTCCAGGACCCCACCCATTTCCTCCCCACCATCCTGCCGATTTCCGACGAGGTCAATGCTATGTCGGTCCGCGTTTTGAATGTCGACTGGAGGAGGCGTCTGACAGTTACGCGGATGAAGGAATGCGTCAAGCGGATCAACAATTTCTATTCCGATGACGTCGTCTTCGGAGGCTACATGGCCCGTTGCACTTGGGAACTTGGTATGGATGTTGGAAGTGATGCCGGAGAGTCGCAACAGTCCCGGGTCGCTGAGGTTTCCAAAACGAATTCTCGGTGGAGCTCGGATTCCTCCGCGGTGTTTGTCACGTATTCTGCCATGGAGAAGGCTGCGTGGAGACCATCTGTTTCGAATGACGAAACTTTCTCTGTCAACGCTTCGGTGTGCTCACCACCTTTTCCCACTTTACTCGCCCCCCTCCCAAGCGCAGAGGAAGGAAATCGCGGCGGCCACTTCTCGCTTGAAAACAATGCTACCGATGTTTGTGTGGGAGAGGGCACACTCTCGCCGGTGGTTCTCACACAAAGCATAGATTCCCCCGCTGAAAACCTCAGCGTAGGCGAACCTTCAGGTATCGTGTCTCTCCACTGCTGCGTGGTGCGGTAGCTCAGACATATCCGTAGAAAACCATCCCAGGTGACCAATATCAGTCTCAGCACCCGCGTCTCGGTGTCGTCTATCTCAATCTAGCCGAGTACGTTGACGTCGGCCCCGTCACCCGCCGGCATTTGTTGCGGGAGAGCAAGAAAAACGCCACATTACAGGTATTTTTTGTGTTCTGGACGCGCGGATTCCCTTTAAACCATTCCCCTCCAGCTCACGATTGAATTGGAACATGTGGGGAGAGAAACGTGTTACAAGGCTCCTCCTCTTCAGAAAGGAGAAATCCTTGCTCAAGTGACAGGGCTCCTCGCCAACCCCGGTTTCCATCGCGCTCGGTTCCTTCGTGATTTGGAATTTATAGAAGACCCGACGAACGATCCAGAAGAAAAGTACAACACCAAAAAGCACGTCCCATCCTTCGATGGCCTCGCCTCTTCCGGTAGCATCAAGAAACTGAGTTCTTGATTGAGACCTTGTTCAACCCCATTCCCTCTAAGACGGTAACCCCTTTCACTCGCGACGTCGAACCCGTCCCGGAATAGCACTCGGTAGAGAGCGATCGGACTTCGGTTGAGCTCGCGCCGTCTCTCATCTCGATGCACGGCGAATGTTCTGCGAGTTCGGGCACGCACGCTTCGGACAAATCGCGTCTTTGGTGGAGAGGTGGACGGGTGAGCAGCAACAGATTTGTTGCTTCCAGTGCAAGCTAGTCTCCAGAGACATGTTCCCCCCCTTTGTGATTCGTAGACCTTCCTTTGGACATAGTTAGGTCAGTTTTCCTCTATCTCATTCATTCGTTCTTTAGCACTCTTTAGTAGTTTCTTCGTAGTAAACACACGTGCATATACGGCTGTAACGAATTTATACCGATGAATAAGGATTTGTACTTTCCAATCCTTCGCCAAACATTAGCCCCAGTGCACACCCGGGTAACACGACTCGGTCCGTAGAGATATATATGCGGCGTTGCTTGGGTACGGTAGTGGTGGTCACCACCTGTTTCCATTTAACCCTTGATGTGCATACCGATGAATGTCACGAACGACACCCGATTGGGAATTGCGTTACAAACGCAGTCCATTGAGAATTCGTCATACTCGCGGTCTTTTCTTTGGCCTCACTGTCTGTTGTCCCCCACTCAGGCTCGCGAAGCTTGCGCCGCTGGCCGGCATGACCGAGTGGGATAGCGCATGCATTGGCGGGGGAGCAGCGGGATGGGCCTGGGTTTGCACCACCGACTGTGTGTCCTCCTGAGTGATCCGACGATGTGGAGGGATGTGGTGACCCTGTAAGCTCGCGAATGCGCTGGATAAACGAAAACCACCAAGTAGCAGTCAGTAGGCTTGTCGTGGGGGAGCGTACGTAAAAATACAAAGGTGATCTCGCCTACTTTCTGGTTGGTTTAGGATCTTCTTCGAACCATTTATGCATCAGTGCCTCACGACAGTTTAGGTGTTTATCTGGATCGTAAATGAATAATTGTCGGAGAAAATCGTAACCCAACGGCGTTCGTATTTTTGGGTTACACCAGGTTGGCAGGCGATTCTCGAACCTAAGAGACAGATTCTTCAGGAAAATCATGGAAATGCGGCAATTGGCTGACCTGTCCAACTTCTTGACGTTCTGATACTCAGGCATATCAGCAAACCCGGGCCAATCTTTCTCTGTTGTGTATGAATGAGGTAGAGACCCGGGCGTTGGGACAGGGCGTACCATCGGGAGTGCCGAGCACCTCGAATACCTTGATCAGCTGATCCCCCTGAAAGGGTACATTCTTCTTCCCGTCCATCTTTGCCTCCTCTCCCTTGAATATTGGTCGTAAACTAGCCAATTCTGCCACCACACAGCCTACCGCCCATGTATCTACCGCCCAATGATAGTGGCGTGCCCCCATAAGCAATTCCGGCGCGCGGTACCAGATCGTGACGACGACCTTATCGCCGGCAAACAGAGGTTGGAGAGGCTGATAGGTGATCCGGGCGAGACCGAGATCTCCGATCTTGACAGTACCGGAAGAGTTGGTGAGGATATTCGCGGGTTTCAGGTCGCGATGAACGATGTGAGCCTCGTGTAAGTACAAGAGGCCGTTGAGCAGCTGGTAGGTCATGGATTTGAGAACAGACATGGTGATTGGTGTCCGGAGGGTCTGAGCATGATGATGGATGACTTGCTGGATGAGCTTTGCATCAGCCACTCCGGTCCCGCAAGAAACCACGAAGTCGAACCAGAAAGTCATGTTCCGCGTACTCAAAGACCATATAGATAGATTTATCTTCGAGGATAACTTCTTTCATGGAGACCACGTTCTCGTGGCTAATCTCCCTGTTCAACTAAGTTCACGGTTAAGAGACCATCGTCGTCTAAGAACAAGGACACACTGCAATTTCCCGTATGGCGCTCTGGCTGATTCCGGTGTAAGCGACGACGTCCCCCTCTTTGTCGGGTTTGAACTTTTTTATCGCGTGGACGCTGTCGGTACCGTCCTTGCTGATGGCTTTGTAGACGCGACCATATGTTCCTGAAGATATGAAGCCGACGATTTTGTATTTTGAAG
>Ga0307513_10005670_pt1 | contig 16433 bp, 12 predicted proteins | sample 15_EM_MG_FD_202174 | JGI IMG/M metagenome (GOLD analysis project Ga0307513, IMG submission 202174) | Populus trichocarpa ectomycorrhiza microbial communities from riparian zone in the Pacific Northwest, United States - 15_EM | ecosystem: Host-associated > Plants > Roots > Unclassified | place... | reverse complement strand
ACACGTAATGTATATGCAATAAAAGAAGAATCTTTCACAGAAACAGGACATATCCCATGGACCAGACAGAGTAAACGAGCCACTACCACCACTTGTAGGTGAAGAAAGGTAACCATAAACTTGCATCAGTAAGAAAGGTACATAAGTTACGGCGAGCCAGCTTCTTCAATGCCTAAAAACACTTTAACAACGCCAAAGTTACACCCAAATTCGACACTCAAAAACCAAGTATAAAAAACAAAAATTCAAAAACAAAGCCTACAAACCTCATTTGGTCGCTTTCCTGTAAGTTTCGCTTGAGTGCTAGTTTGTTTCCGAAGCATGCCTTAATCAGCAATGCAGTTAAGTATTAACTATCTAGGTGGTGGTCCAATGGTAAGAGTTTGGGACTAAGAGATTTGTTCCCTCTGTGGTTTCAGGTTCGAGCCCCGTGGTTGCTCATATGATGGCCATTGGAGGCTTACATGGTCGTTAACTTCAGGGCCCGTGGGATTAGTCGAGGTGCGCGCAAGCTGGCCCGGACACCCAAATTAAACTAAAAAAAAAAAGAATTAAAGACTATCCTTAGCATATTAATTACCGACAATTACTGATTAAATTCTCTCAGAGGTGATCTTGCCCATCTCAGCCTTTTCTTTTGCTTATGTTTTATAGTTCCAGCAAAGGGGATTCATGCTTTGTTGGATTTTCTGCCTCAGCTTATTTTCCTCGCATTCATAATTTCACTGGCTAGAAGGATGAGAAGCTGTTTGCGTAGTTATTTTCTTACAAATCTTTTGCAGTTGTACGTTCCAGCTGATGAGCAAAATTGTTAAGTAGTTTCTGATAAACACAGTTAAATGATTTTTCTGCAGAAAAGGGAATGCTATTAATAAGTGAAATGTGAGGAAAAAAACAGTGATATTTTAGACTTGTTCATGTTGATCTTTTCTTGTTACGAATTTCTTTTTTTAGGGCTAGAAACCGAGGTGAAACGTGTTGCCAATGCATTTATAAAACGTATAGAAAAGACAAAGTCAGTGACAAAGGCTAAACATATCAAACGTTCAGTTTAACAAAAACAGATATAATTTTAGATTTGATCATTGGATATATATAAATTTGATGAGGAAACTCTACAGGTCCAATTCTACAGAGTTGGCGGATATGCCCAGGTGCTATAACACGTTTTAATTACTGAAGAAATCCCAGGAAGCCTTCAAATTAGGCAGTGAAGTTGTTGTTTTTGCTATTTTAATTATTTTCTGTTTAATTTCGAATCTTATTATTTTTACTACTTAGCTTTGAATTCTTTTAATTAGATGAGTTTTATCTTTGTATAGATAGTTGATGTGTTAATTTTCTTATCAGATTATTGAATAAAAAGACTTTTTATAATATATTAAAGTTTTTCTTTATTAGTTTCTCTACAATTTAGTTTAGAACTATGAGATTAAAAACCTGAGATTCTATCAACATTACCTTAGAAACTGATCCTTTACAATGGATCCTTAGAATCCAGTTAATCCATAGCTAGCTGAAATGTGAAAGGAAAATAACTCCTTGGCCAGATAGCATATGCCTTCCAACTCCAGGTGTGAAGCACTGAAGCTACGGTGCATCTTTAGAACTTATTGATAGAGGCTGCTGATTAATTTCATAATAATTTGAAAAATGAATCAATTTCAGGATGGATTTTTTCCCTCTTTTTGGAGAAACTTGAAAGAAATTTCTGAAAAACTTTGCCTCATGTTCATCATTGAAATTGACCAAATATGAAATGGAAAAGCTTTAACTCTATCAAATCTTTTTCGTTCTTAAGCTTATAAAACTCGTACAAGTTAGAGCCTGCAAAACTGAAACTGATCTTTAAATCCTGCTCTGGTAAACAAAAACTGGTTCAAACTTCGCGAAGAAAAACCTCTCTGCCTGCTGCTGAACAGTACTACCAGTCTTTAATACCAACGCAGCCAATGACTGCCAGCCAAAAAGAATTATGCAAGTAATTAAAGCTGTTAAAAATCATGAAAGGTACTTGGAAACATTGATGAAGCAATAAAATATTACAAGTTTCCCAAGCTACGGTGTAGTTTTAATATTGAACACTTGTGTGACTCTACATTGAGCCGAACAGATCACTGATGTCTGTCAGAGTGTTTCATATTAAGCTACAATTCCTGCATCCGGTGTGAAGGATGAGTTAAGAAAGAATCTGCAATGCTAGCCCGTTGTCTGAGGTTATTCTGTTCTTTCAGATTGAATCTGCAATGCTAGCCCGTTGTCTGAGGTTATTCTGTTCTTTCAGATTCCTGAACTATTTCACTGTCAACACAAGCTTTGGGCAATGTAATCAAACTTGCTTGTGGATCTTGTACAAAGTCGGGAAAAACTTAGCGAAGCACTTATTATTTTGTAACATAGGCTGTTACCTTATGCACTTATTTCTTCCCATTTTCAGTCAGCAAGCCCTTGATTAGGTGTAGTTCCTTAACAACATCGCATAAGTTCATTCGTTCTCTTGGTGATTCTTCTGAACATGCAACACCATTCTCAAGTATAGAAGTAAGGACATTGCGCTACTTTGCACTTTTTCTTGTTTCCGGCTATTGCTGCTGGATGCTTCCTTCCCTTCTAGTTCCAAAGGAGGGCATGATCAACAATATCCATCAGTCCTTTCGGCAATGCCATCTAGTTCCGAAAGTACTTGAAGTATTTGACTGATGAGCTTCCTTGAGAAACAAATAAAAAAAAAACAAGAACATCAGGATCAAAACATGAAGCAAAGCCAAGGATTTTCAACTTCGAACAACTCGATTGATTAGCCGCTGTGTGTTTTTGTAAGGAATTATTTGTCAACTCCAACTCCGGCGGCAACCTAAACAAGCGACCGACTTCATGAGGCACTTTCCCTTTTGAAACTGTTGTATGTACTATCGATGATTCGAAGAAAACTGAGGTTTCCAATCGAAGGAGACATGCCTCTCATATTTGATTTTTTTTTTTATTTATTTGGAATGATTTATAGAATATATTTTTTTTCTTTTTTGGTGATTTCACAGTTTTTTTTTTCTTTTTATTAAGATTAATTCTCATTTTTTTTATTGTTATTTATATGCTTTTATAAGTTTTTTAGGTTGATTTTTATTTTTAATTTTATTTTTTAACATTAAATTGGTTGGAGATTAAGTTTTTTGATTGAATCCAAGTCTGAAATTTCACAAATTACGATTTTGAAAAATCAACTCAGATTTAAAAAATTACTTAGTTTTTAAAATTGTTAAATTAAAGCTGTTTTTTTTTTTTTAAATGATAATCAATCCATCAACTCAAGTCTCAAATTTCTTTAACTTCTTTAGAAATCCTAACATCATGTTTGAAAAACTTGGTGTAGCTTGTGGCATTGCACTAGCCATCGAGATTTTGTTCCTTTTTTTAAATTTAATTTTTTCCCCTCATTATAATTGAGTTTTTTTTATTTGTTTTGATGTAAATATCATTATTTTATCACAATCCCACACCTCAAATTACAAGTTTAGGAGCAATCCAATAATCTTTATCACTATTGTTTTTGTAAAATATCATCCTATAAACCATTTAAGTATTTTAAAAATATTTCAGCCGTTATACATAAGTTTTTTGACTTCCTAACATTTTAACATTATTTTTTTAGATTGAAAATAATAATAATAATCCAACCCGCATTAAAGCTAGTGACATCTAAAATTGATCTTCAGAATCCAAATTAATTATCCATGCCTAACTGGATTCCGAGGATAATTAATCTTTAGATATCTTGGTTACCTTTGCCGTCCAACTCAAGGTTGCAAGTACCAAGCAACTTCAGAACTTTTTTAATGCAAGCTGATAAACATGCCAGTAATTACAGGATAAGAAAATTTAAATACCTTAATCCCAACCAGCTGATTTGCTACTTCAGGAGATAAATTATTTTCGCCGCCCATGCATAAAACACAAATTTATGACATCCAAAGAGAGATGAAGCAATGAGTAATGAAACTGTAACTCGATTATAAAAAGCGAGGCAAATCAATTTGAAATTCAACTTTATGATTTCATCTAGTCCGGTTTGACAAGTAAAATTTATGGACTACATGCTAGCAGATGAATACATCGATGTTACAAAGCCATGCCTAAGTTGTTATAATGTTTGAGAACTGCAAATGATTCCCAGCACTGGGTTGGGTAGGCCACTCTCACCGTTCAAAATTAGGATGCTTCTCTGGCAATATATTGCACTTCAAATCAGTCCCTGGCGCTGGAGATCAGTGTATGTCTTTCTATTGTAAATGTTACCCTCTTTATCTTCGTATTCTTCCTCGAGATCTGGGCGCCACTTGTTCACTCCTTGCCGCTCTTGTATCCCCTTCCATAATTCTTGTGCTTCCTGAAAAAAAACAAAAACAAAATAAAATTGAAGTCTTGGACAAAAAGAGCTTAGTGAATAAATGAAAGCGGTTGTTAGATTTGAAACTAACATGCAAAATCAGCACTCAGAATTTCACGCTAAAAAAGATCAGGAGTTTGATTTGAATGACCAAAATAAAAGGCATTTAACAAAGAAAGGTTCAGATTTCAGAAAAATGTCTGAGAAAGAGCGCACCTTAATCGATGTGATCTCATTGAAGTTCTTGGTGTTTGGAATGCCAAGACAACGCATCCCATGCTGATGACGCCATTCCTTGAAATGCCGCTCAAAGGCTCTTCGACCCCAGTAACTATAGTTCCCACATATCTCGCACTTAAATTCCTGACATGCAGAAAAATAATTGAGATCCTCTAGCCATAGAAACTATCAAATACTATAACTACACCATAAAAAGATCCTCCACTAAACAACTAATATAACTAGAGAAGTATTACATGCATCATAATGATGGATAATAATACTATACGTTACTTATTGGACTTGAAAATGAAAACTTCCTCACATATCAATTAAATACACCTGGGAAAATGAAAACAATATACAGCAGAGAAAACTACTCTCCAAATGTAGAAAGAACAAACTTCATTACCAAATAGCCGAAAGAAACAGATATACATGGAAGAAACCAGTGATGAGATACGCTACTTAAACAACAGCAACAGGCTTCTACAATTAATAAGAAACATACCTGACCAAGACCATGAAGTTTATACAGCCAGTAAGGTATAGGCTTCCCATCCCAACCCATTGGCAACTTGAGAGGATTGTAAATCTGTTGTTCATCATCATCACTTTCAGTGTCAGCCTGTGTCTCTTCCTGCATCAGTTTCAAAATCACATTATCAATTATTGCCAGCAAGCCAAAACACTTAAGTCTAATTTCTTGGACAATAACAATCAGACGTCCAATTCAAGCAGACAGTAAGAAAAAGTTCACGCAAATGGTCTTGCTGCTTTGTATTTACAAATTGTTCTTTATATGCAGCTATATCATGCATAGTTGGCAATAATGCATTAGCATACCCTGCCCACTACAAGAGAAAAAATATATTCTGCTTATACTGGATTGCAATGGGGTTTGATCATCTAATATCATCATGGTGCAAATGGCTTGCTTCAATTTTGCCCGGGTACCAAAAGCACATAGAAGGTTAATATGAAATGCTATGTTAAAAGTTATCATTCACACTACTTTAAATGCTAAAGCACTTGAGAAATTGTGGTAACTTATGACAACTTACCTCCTCACGTTCTGCTTCCATTTCATCATATGTCAAAGCCTGCTTCTTCACAACATTTTCTTTTGTTCGTACAATTGTCTGCACAAGGTCACAGAAAAATAAATTATCCAAAAACCACAAGAAAAAAGAATTATTTAAGGCACGTATGCAGTCAATATTCAAATGCAGACTATTAAAACATACAAAAAATCTGGTAGGTAAGCAAAAAATTAAATCTTAATGTGATACTGATCAAGAGAGTGGAGGAGAAACAGGGTACATTTGCACCACAGCTAACCTCATCTAGAAAGTCACACAATTTATTAATTTTGGCCTCCATCAGGGCAATTTCTTTTGAATTGTCAACTTCTATTGAGGTTGCAGCACCCCCATTCGGTTCTGATCCACGTGATCCTTTCACAAAATGCTTCTTGTCCAACTTTTCAAGAGGTGTGTCCTGCACAGAATAAACAAATAAATACATAAAACACAAAATGCCAAAACAAACCAAATAATAAACAATTTTTTTTTAAAAAATAAGTCATGTAGAGAAGTAATCTAATCTAGCTTAAGGAAATAAGGCATCCTCTGACTGAAGAATAGTTTCATAGGGAGGATTCTACTTCATAAATAAAATACCACAACATAGCTTGAAGTTAGATGTAATTAGAGAGGCTCTTACCATAAGAACAAACAAACAAACATGTGTGTGTGTGTGTGAAATGAACCAAATAAGAAACATTTTTTAAAAAAAAACAAGTCATGTTGAGAAGTAATCTAATCTAGCTTAAGGAAATAAGGCATCCTCCGATTGAAGAATAGTTCCATAGGGAGGATTCTACTTCATAAATAAAATGCCACAACGTACTTCATAAATAAAATACCACAACATAGCTTGAAGTTAGATGTAATTAGAGAGGCTCTTAACATAAGAACAAACAAACAAACATGTGTGTGTCTTTGCAGGTTCAAGCTTCAAGCACTGCTTTTAGGGGAGTTTCCTTGGCTGATATTCAGCATGATTGGGCTGCTCTTTTATAAATATCTGTTTCCTCTCTTCTTTGGGAGGAAGTCTTATTGTCCATCACACTTAGTAATTCTTAAATTTTTAATGCAATCTTCTCTTACCCAAAATTATAAATTCATGCTCACCACTGAATTGACCAAATACGAAATGGAAAAGCACATTCCCTCCTTGAGAAAAAGAATAATGTTTAACTAAGAAATTAGAGAAAAAGAGAGCATCCATTGGATCTCTTTTGTTCCTAAACTTATAAGACTTGTATATAGTAAAAGAACTAGTCCAACCTTTGTGAGGAAAAGCCTTTCTGCACGCTGCTGTACAGTACCACCACTCTTTAGCCCCAATGCAGCCAATGCCTGACAGGAAAACATGTAGCAAACAAATTAAAAATATATGTAGTTGGAAAGGACAACTAAAACCAACAAAATAGAATTCTGCAAACAAAACTGTTACAGCACATGGAATGAACTTCGAAACATTGACGAAGCAATTGAACAATAACAATTGCCCAAGTCGTGGCATACTTTTCTATTACAAACTTCTGTGACTCCACAGCGACCCACTGGATATTATTAATATTTTCCAGTGTTGATCACACTGTCTGATACCAGAGTATTTCTCATTAAACTACCAAAGCAATCAATGACAAGAAATGTGACTCCACAGCAATGCATTGGATATTATTAATAATTTCCAGTGTGTCAATCACACTGTCTGATATCAGAGTATTTCATGTTAAATTGTCAAAGCAATAACAATGAAGAAATGTGGATTGATAACAGCATCCCATCTAGCACTTTAAACTCAACACTATAAGGATAATGGTAACATGTCACTATCAGCTGTCACTTGGTAATATAGAAGTACATCTTTGTTTATTGAAATTAACATAAACTATTGTAAATAAGCAAGAGGATGCTCTATGATTTTAGATTTCCATGTAAGCACAAAGTGTTTGATGGAAAAACAAAGCAGCCAGAAAAAATGATATGGCTTACCTCCTTTAATTTTTCCGGGCCCACTTCTTTCAGCTCCTCAACGGTGCTGTAAAAATCAAGATCAATAACAGTATGATCAGCTGACAAATGCCCATTTTCTTGACTGGTCTTTTCCCATCCTTGAACTGCGTCATTTTCCCATTGCTCTTCAAATTCAGTAGTAACCTACAACAATAACAATCCTATAATGTCAAATGAAGTACATAATTGGCTATAACCAAGCATGGTCAAAATTCTTTGTTCTATAGACAAAAAAATATGAGACAATTGTAGCAGCAATTGGCATTTAGAAGCAAAAATTACTGTTTGGTAAATCAAGCAGGCAAGTGTCCTACAGCATCATAAACACTGAGCAAAAGAATAAAAAAAGAAAGAAAGAATCATTCAAAACAAACCTTTGAAAAAATCCTATCAAGATCTTGCAAGGGCTCTGTCCGCTGGAAAAAATAAACTAAATATTCAAGTAGATTCTCCATGTATTCCCTGTATCGCCTGAAGAAAATTGAAACAAAAACAGAATTTAAAATTTGGATAAAAAGTTCACAGTGAGATGCAGATGCTGGTGAATGTAACACCTAAAAATGTATAAAAAAATCAGGGGGCCAGAGAGAGAGAGAGAGAGTCTACCTTGAAAACTTCAATTTGTGGGGTACAATATTTGGTTGGGAGAAAATGTCAAGGTAAGTAGAGTATTCAATAGGCTTCTCGAATTTTAAATTATTGTACTGGTTATACAATTCATGCATGTCTAGGTATTTCCCAAATGCTTCCTGTAATATAAATCCAGCTATAGTGTTAGTTATTGCAGGGAAAATTCATACAACATAATTAGGAGAAGTCTCTGGTAGAAAAAAGGCAAACAATAGTTTTCTGCCTAATAAATATTCCATCAATCACAATAACAAGTTTTGTGCAAGCACTATTTCACTTTTATACAAGGGGGAAAAACTAGAAACTACTACATCCCTAAATTATAAGTTACCTAGCATGAACACTTTGAATGTTGGCATATGAAACTATGTCCTAAAGTATCAAACTGAAAAGACTACTCACTCCAATCTCACAGTAGATGAACTTGAAAATGCCAACAGAATCTCAAGATTTTGTAATGCGACGCTTAATTTACTGCTCCCATTATCCTATATACATTGTATGACACTAACATCTAATGGTGTCAGTTCATTTATTGAGCAAAAAAGTAGTAGATAAAAATAACCCAGACCAGTTTCTTCAAATTCTATAAACTACCTCAACCCTAATTTCCAGTTGCCTAGCATAAACTCTTCGAATATTCACAATGTCAAACAACAGCCCAAAAATACCAACAGGTTGTACTAAGCTAAAACAGCCATTAAGTGGCACAAGTTAAAGAGACTAACCTCGCCTGTAAACTCAATTACTGGCTCTTCTTTAAGCATTGCCTCATAATCCTCATTGGCATCAACAACCCGAGCTGCTGGATGCCTTCTATGATACTCTCGAATCTTCACACAAAAAAAGAATTACAACCAATTAATACAGCACAAGTTGCATAACCACCAGTAATCATCATATAAATTGCTTAATTAAAATCAATTAAAAATATTAACTTACCTCTTTTAATCTATCATAAAAAGCACTAAACACATTAGTCCCCATGGCGGTTTGTCCTCCAAGCGCAGCAATCTCATCTCTCCTAGCATTATCTTTATCTTCGTATACCTCAACCTAAAAAATTAAAAAAAATCAAAAATAAAAACCAGAAACTAAAAATTATAATTATTATTAAAGTAAATTAATGAGAGAGAGGGAGGAATTACGAGTTTCTCAGTAGTGGTAATGATATTGTCAATCATGTTACGGACACGGTGGCTTTGAAAAAGACGGTCCTTGTTATTTGCTGGTTCGTTTTGGAGATCTTTAACGATGAGTCGTTCGAGTCTCTCTACTTCCTCGTGTGAGGCGCGAGTCACCTCTAATAGAGTCGACGACATCTTCGCGGCTGTCTCTTCCTCCGGCTCCGGTGAAACTTGTGGTGGATTTCAGTGTGGTTTTGTTTAGGGTTCTCACTTCTCAGCTGACAGAAGTCGCAGAAGCGAGAGGTTCAGCGAGGTTCGATTTTTATTTTTATTGTCTAAAGAGAAATGTTTGAAAAATTATAACGGTGTCGTTTCTGGTTTTAGTTTACTTTTAATTACAGCTCTTGCCCTGAGTTTTGCTATAATTACATGAAGTAACTTATTATTTTTCAAATGATGTAAATTTTTTTTTAAAAATATTAAAATCACAATTAGTTTATAGTAAAATCCTTATTTCATGATAGAGGTCATGAACCTATCTTTCACCTTGAACGGATAAAAATGGCTAAATTTGAACAGGGGATGCAAAAATAAAACAAATTTAATTTATAATTATTGAATACATTTTTTTATGCATATATCTGATTATAAATATGTTATCAATGTGTTAAAAATTATACAGATAATAATATTACTGTAAATATAGATGTAGAAAACCTTAAAACTTTTCAAAGCATGGTACATGCTAAGACTCTGTTTGGGTTTGCACCATGCTTTTTAAAAATTCAATTATTTTTTGTTAAGAAATATTTTCTTATGTGTTTTGGATTGTTTTGATGCGCTGATTTTAAAAATAATTTTTTTTAAATATATATTATTTTGATGCATTTCAGCATAAAAAATATTTTGAAAAGTAACCATAACCACACTCTCAAACAGGCTAATATTTAGAACTTGCTTCTCAAAATAATAAAATTAGTAATAATTTTTATCCCATATGCTAAAGAAGATGGTAAATTAATAAATCTTTATAGCAGATCATTCTTTGAAAAAAAAACATTTATTGGTATTTATAAATCATTTTTTGAGTTTCTCTCATCTAAAATCACAGTTATTCAATTATATTTAGTATTTTTAATTTGGTATTTTTAAGTATGTTTATATAATATCATATTTAAATCTCACGATTAGGAATATAAATGGAATGGTAAAATAAATAAAATTAATCATAAATACAAAATTTCAAATCAAAGATATTAGGATAATCTTTTTTTTAAAAAAAAAAAAAACTATAACGTTACAATTAAACTTTCGATGTTAATTGTAAAACTTGTATTTATGTGGTCAAGGTATTAATATTCAGGTTTTCAGGGGGGCTGGTATAATTTATTCAAACTCAGAGCATCTTAACTCCAAATGTCCAAATTAAAGGGACTGGAATGACTCATCGCCTTTCATCGAGGGCTGTTTAAGCTGCTTAGCCAGCTTAATGCAAACATTGCTCCTGCCTTCTCTCTTCGGGATTTTAAAAAAAAAATTTTGTCTTCAGGAGATTTTAGAATGTTGTTAGAAAGAATAAAAAAGATCAAAAGCATTGAAAAACCTCAAATTTTTATCAAAAAATACCCATGTAGAAGCTAAATTATTTTTTTTTATTTAACATGGGTGTTCAAGCCATCTTGCGCACACCTCGAATAAATTATTTGAAAACTAAATCATTTCTTATCATGTGATGATGATGAGAGAGAAAAGAGTTTCTTGAAAGAAGAATCAGATGGCCTTTGTTCACTTTCTCCTACGCAGGTTTGTTTTTCTAATTCCACCTCAAATCTTGTATCTTTCTTGATTATAAAGTTTTCATATTTTTTTAATTTTTTAAAGCCTTTTGGCTATCTGGGTTTTTGTTTGTGTAGAGAATGTATGCATTTGCTGCTTCTTTGGTCGCTGGTTTGGCTCTTATGTTTCTGGTATGTCGGTTTGAAGTTTATCTTTTTGTTTGTTGTTGGATTGTATTGAAGCATAAAATGTGTTCTTTATGCGATGTTAGTGACTGAATTTTAATGTGTTTTTGGAAGTTGTAAAATGTAATAAATTTAGCTTTTGAAGAGGAAAAATTAGAAGTAATTAATGGTAGAAATATTCTTGTCTCAAATATTGCAAGGAGCTTATAGATTTTCTTCCTCTGTGTTTATATCCGTGTCTAAGGTTTCAAATTTCTTTCTTTAACTGAATGTCTATAAAACAGTGAATTGCTTCTGAGGAGTTCATTAAATGTTCAACTTTTGCAGTTCAGTCTAAAGTTGGGTTTTGTAATTCATGCTATACTAATTTGATGTTGTCAGCTCAATCTATTTAGACTATTCCAATGGTTTTCAAACTTTTATAGGGTAATTATTTGGCCAATTTATACAGGTTTATTATCTAATACAACTATACAAGGATTACTGTCATCTTTTAGCATGTCTTTTATTAGACTACTTTCCATAATACAAGGAACAGTCCCATAGCAAGCTTAGTATTAAACTTTCTTTTTCCCTATCAGGGCATCTAAGAGGGGCAAGTTGTCCGCATCTGCAGATCACATTGCTTTTTACATGCTTCCACTACATTTACTACATTTTGTTAACAGGATTCCACAAGCACCATTTATATAACTCATGTATCAAATCATCACTCCCGTGGGATGATGTTAGTATATCTTTGGTTGGTGGTTGATATGTTGTTAGCTCAGGCATATAAACACTGAGGAGCAGTCCTCTAAACTTGCCTCGAGAAGAATATGGGAATTCCTGTCATGTTGGAGATGTTGGACAATCATCATTTCTGGACTGTCTATAACAGCCTGGAGCCTATGAGCATGGACCATATATAGATCCCCCTCGCCAACAATTTCCATTTCTTTTCTTTTCTTTTCTTTCAAAGCTTCTCTCAATGTTGCCCCTTTTCTCCAATAATGCATTCTATCATCCATGGAAAAGATACTTGGTAAGCTATCATCGAATTAGATCATTGGGCCAAACTATCAAAAGAAGATTGCATTTCAAAATCAGCATCATAGTTTAGAATGCATCTTAGAGGTTAAAAATGATATGTATTTGTACTTTATTAGTGATGAAATTATTTAGTTTGAGGCTGCGAAGAAATGGGAAGTAAATGAATAGGATATGTATCTGGAGAAAATTTTATCAGGTTCTTCTGCTTGGCTCAGATTGTTAGCATACCTAATTGCATAAGAGGTGTTGTATTACCAATATCTGTAAATTTTGAATTCCTAAGTTAACCTTCTTCCTTTTCTTTGAGCATAGAAACTCTATGCATCTTTCATACATTCAAGTCTCATTATTATCACTTGATAGCTGTTCTTTTTCGTTTCCTGCTTAAGTAGACATTCAAGTCCCATTATTACTACTAGATAGCAGTTCCCTTTTGTTTCCTGCTTAAGTAGGTAAGTTTAGATTAGTTGAGGGAAAGTGTGGGATAATAGAACATTGAGAATCTGAGCATGTTGAAGGAATATACTGATTTTGAGTCATAATCCTGTTAGAAAACGTACTAGCTTTTGTGATCATTATTGTGACATTTGGAAAGCTGTATTTCAATGGAAGCATGTGGGCATCTTAAAATTGCTGATAGCTTTACAAAATTTGTTTGTGTTGCAGTCCTTGATTGTGTTTGCGAAGCCCATTAAATATGCGTTATTGTTCACCTTTGGCAATGTGTTGGCAGTTGGAAGGTATATTGACATTCTTACTCAATTTAGATTACATTTTAATCTTTTGTTTTTAATCTCTCTATTTACTGGTTTGTTCAGGCACAAGTTTATATTATGTCCCCTTGCCAGCCTGATATGTAATATTTCTTTCATACATGTAAAACAAAAACACCACTTCTTATTCATCATAGCAAAGGAAGGGCTTCTATTTTTTTCCCTTTTTTTATTGTTGCTTGGCATAACTTCATTTAAATTCTTTCTTAATATAAACACTTTCAATAATCTGGCAAAAACTAGTTAATTTGATCACTTTTGATCTGAGGCTTTTTGGCACTCCAAATTGGACTATGCCAGCCTACTCAGTTGTGTGTTATTGTGTATTTGGAAGTGAGTTTACATAAGTTAGAGAGCTTTATTGATTCCACACAGATAGTATCCCTGAGATCATCTGTACTTCAGATCAACTGAATTGTTGTCCTTCTTGAGGTCTTTTGCATTCTGAATTTGTTTTGTGTATGGCAGCACAGCCTTCCTCATTGGACCTGGGCGACAACTAGGCATGATGTTTGACCCTGCCCGAATTTATGCAACAGCTATATACATCGGATGCATTGTTCTGGCTCTCATTTGTGCACTCTTGGTAAGTCAACAGTTTCAATTCATTATTCAATATAATAGTAGTGCCCCTCAATGATAGAGAAAACTTGGGAAATTAAAGTGCAGTGAATCATGATTGTTTTTATGACCTATAGGGTTACTATCCTTGGTTTGTTTAAATTTTCAATCCCAAACATGAGTATTCTGGATCATGCCCATTTCTTTTCACTTTCTTGCAATTAAAATCAGAAGTTCTGTTATCCTTAGTTTATGTACTGCAGCATTCAAGATAATGTGCATCTAACCATTTTACCTCAAGTTATTAAATTTGGTACTAGAATTCCTTTTTAACGATTAAGGTTCTTCTTCACTGCTACCACAAAGAGAACTGAACTTCTCCTAATTATCTGGTATTCTGTCATATTTTATCCATTTTCCCCCTTTGTTTCCTTAGTTGTCATTGCATTCTTTTTTATCTACCACAGAAGAATTTACACCATCTTGGCATTTTGATTCTGAGTTATGGATGCAATTTAAATAATGTAGACTTTAGGTATAACTTTCTACCGTTGTATCTATTTGCGTTGTTAATTGACAAATGAAGTTGCATTGACCAGAAAGCTTTCTGCCTTAGTGACACTGACTAAATGAAGCCGAGGATTCCTTTTACCTGTGTCTGTGAAAATTTGAGATTCCTTGGAATTTTAACCAAGTGGTTAAACTTGAAACCATTTTCGCCTCTGTTCATGCCCCCTGATGTTGGGGATTCCGTCTCCCCATGCGCGGGCCGGTGGTGTACTGATAGTTGCTCAATGGAGGTGAAGCACACTGAGACACAATATTTAACGTGGTTCGGCAAAACCGCCTACATCCACGGGAGAGAGTCCATATTATTAGAGATAGAGAAAGGAAACAATAGAAATACATGGAGGAGGAGGATCACTTCACTCAAACTCAACTCCCAGCTCTCACACACTGCTGCCCATGGCAGCAGCTCCTCTTTCTCTCTTATTCTCTCTACTGCACTCACCATATTCTCACTCTCTGCTCAGTTTGCTCTGCTCTTTTGCTGCCTATTTATAGGCAAGAATGGTGCCACAGCTCCAGCTCTTCTTCAACAAAGGTGGCTGCCAACTCCATCTCTTCTTCAACAATGGTGGCTGCCAAAGTCAATGGTTGGTGCCGTCCATTTACTGCACATTAATGGCAACAAACCCAACAATCACCCCCTTTGCCATTCATGTGGGGCAACTGTCCTCTTGCTTCTTCAACACAGGCTTGCATCTTGCAACTCTTCCGAGCTTACCATTCTGAGAGCATCTGTGGCCGAGTTTACAGGTACTCGCCAAACCTTTCAATCACCAGAGTTACCAAAGCACACCTTTTCTCACACAAAAGGATCACTACAACCAGAGGGTCTGCCGCATCATATCTGAAGAGTGTTAACGCTTGTCTCTGTGACACAACATTCCCTTCGAGCGTATCAACCATGCTCGGTCCGGAATGATTCATCAAGCCTTACACCAAGGCTTACAACACCCCCTCAAACGGAAATTTCCATTTCCAAGTGCGACAGTCATTATCTGAGTATCTCAATATGATCACAAGCTCACCACTCTTCCAAGAGTCTACTCATCCAGGAGTTGCGCCTGTCCTCTGTTCCACCCTAGGAACCACACCTTACTTCTCCATGAGTCTCTCGCTCTTAGTCTCAAGAGTCCAGGTAGCTTTCCACCTTTAACCATGGGGGCAGTCCATTAAAGGTTGATCCATATATGTCTTGATACTCTGAGTATTACAATGCCTTCACTGAGCTCACCACCTTGACAAGAGTCAACTTGTTCCCGGAACCTGCACATGCCCTCTGCTCCTTCATAACAGCCGTGTCTTAATGCTCCACAAGTCACCCACTTATTGTCCAAGGCAAATGTCTTCTAGCTCATTGATCTTTAGCATGGGGGCAATATCCATGAAAGTCAATCTTGCATTTGTCTTCATACTCATCATAGCCACTTCATTGGCTATACACCTGTCTACTCATATCTAGCCATCATATTGGCTTTGGGGCGTTCATTGGGCTCATATCATGGCCCACACACCTTCTCTAAGGTGTCTCCTCTCGTCGTCATGCGGCGGTCTGAAATGGGGCTCCTATCGCGGCCCTCACACCTTCTCTAAGGTGTCTTCGCCCGTTGTCATAGGACGGTCGCATCCTTCTTCAGCTGATATGCTTCAAAGTGGCTCCAAAATTCTCTACGACCATATGGACTTGGGAGAGATTACTGCCACTGACTACATAAAAAGAGAAAGTTGCGGTATACTCCTCGCAATCCTCCACCTCGATTTCTATGTTTGGAGCTTCTACGCCTTTCTGCTTGACAGCTCCACCTACACCAACTCACTTTGGTGTCTTCGCCTATCATCATAGGCGGTCGCCTTTTATAACAGGCGTTTGCACCCCCTCAATTAGGTGCCTTCACAACAGCTTTTTTTCCATCCTTGCATGCATTGGAAAGGTCTTCGCCTGTTGTCTTCATCAAGAGCATAAGAGACTTCCTGTTGTACAAACTTTAACAGTCTCTGCTCTGAGCTTCATCTGGGAAAACTTTTTCTCCTTGCACTTGTTCTCTCATTACAGTACCTCATTGAATCACGGGTACTCCTGCACAATCTCCGTG
>Ga0307513_10005669_pt1 | contig 16441 bp, 10 predicted proteins | sample 15_EM_MG_FD_202174 | JGI IMG/M metagenome (GOLD analysis project Ga0307513, IMG submission 202174) | Populus trichocarpa ectomycorrhiza microbial communities from riparian zone in the Pacific Northwest, United States - 15_EM | ecosystem: Host-associated > Plants > Roots > Unclassified | place... | reverse complement strand
GCGCGCGCCGCGCGGAATGAGCTTGCCGAACGCGCCGCAGGCTTCGTCGCCCCAGTCGAGTTCGCGCGCGAGTCGTGCGAGGGCAAGCGAGATTTCGTTCGTGCCGGATGCGCTCGCGCCGTCGCCGGACGGGTAGCGCGCCGCGGGCGTCTTCGCCACGGCCACGCGCGCGTCCTCAAGCGTCCGGTTGCGCTGAAACTCCGTCATCGCCCGTTTCCTTCCGTCCGTTTGACCTCGCTCACCACGGGTCGTAGTTTGTTGGCCTTCGTGCGCGGGATGCTCTGGACGAGCGCGAGGCTGACCGGCAGACCCGGCAGGTTCGCCTCGACCGTCTCCAGAATACTCCGCCGCGCGTCTTCGCCGAAATTGTTTTGCGGGATGACTTGCAGTTCGACCGAGTAGTCGGGGCGTTGCAAAAACATGAACTCGCGCACCGGATAATCCTTGAGCATGTGCGGCATTTGCAGCCCGGTGATCCAGCGACCGTCCGGCAGCCAGATGCGGTCGGCCTCGCGCCCCAGAACTTCGTGCAGCACGAACGCCGGATGACCGGGGCGGCTCTCGCTCGGGAAACGTCCCACGTCGCCCACGCGGTAACGCAGCATCGGCATGCCGTCCGCGTGCAGTTTCGTGATCAGGATCGGCGATTCCGCGTCCGCCGTCTCCGGTTCGACGAGGACGTTCTGCCAGTCAACCTCGAAATCGTGCGTGCGACGCGGGTCGATCTGGAAGCCCATGATGCCTACGTCGCGGCTGCCGTAGCGTTCGTGGACGGGGCGTGCGAAGGCGCGCTCGATGGCCTCGCGCTGCGCGGGCAAAAGTTTCTCCGCGCCCGTGACGAAGCAGCCCGACGGGTAATCCGGTTTGAGATTTTCCGACAGCACGAACTCGGCCAGCGCGGCCAGCGCGCTTGCGTAGGCGATGATGCAGTGAGGTCGCCAACGCGCGAACTCCGCGTGGTAACGCGCGAGCACGTCCGCAGAGAGGCGGAAGCAATCGAACCAGCGGACGTTCGACTCGAAATCGTGATAGCGTTCGCGCCAAGTGCCGCGCGCCACCGGGTCGAGGTGATGCCCCCAGAGATAGCCCGTCGGCGTGCCCGTCGGCGCGCCGATTCGACGCATCGGATACTCCAACGCGCTCTCGCGCCAGCCCAACTCTTCCGGCCCCAACCAGACGTGCGTCGGCTCGCCCGTCGAGCCGCCCGTCGAATCCTTGCGCAACGCGTCTGCGGGCAAGTCGTTCGAGATGAGCGCGCGGCCTGCCGCCCTGATGTCGTCGCGTTCGAGCACCGGGAGTCGCGCGAAATCGTCGAAACTGAAATCAACCTGCGGGTCGAATCCCTCGCGTTGGAAAAGTTCACGGTAGAAGACCGTCCCGGCGTCGGCACGACGCACGACGCGGCGCAACCGTTCGAGCATCCATGCTTGCCGCCGCCCCTCATCCCACGCCGCCGACTGTTGGCGGAAGCGCATGCCTTCGTAGAACGCACTCATCGCCGGGCGACGCGAGGCGCGCGCCATCCGCTGTGCGCGCGTGAGCGGCAGCAGCAACTTGCGTGAGAGCAGTTCGTGAAGGTTCAATCCGGCCAACTTCCGATTCCCCCTTTTCATCCGGCCACGTCGTTAGCCGCGCGCCGCCAGTGCGTCGTGCGGCGTTGCAAAGTGCGTAGCGCGCGGGTCGCGCTGTCGCGTTCGTCCGGCGACAAAATCCTCAGCAGCCACACGCCCGCGAGATAGACGACCGCGAAGACCACGCCGCACACGGCGAGCACGAAAAACGGCGGCATCGTTCCCAACACGAACGCGCGAACGAGCGCGGTCGCAACGGCGGCGCAGGCGGCGGCGCAGGCCAATTTCCCCACGTCTCTGAACAACGAAAATTCCGCCCACGTCATCCCCAGAGCCTTCCCGCAGCGCACCGCCACCACCACGCGCTCCAACAAGTTCGTCAACACGACGAGCGAGATGACGCCCAACAAACCGACGCGACGCGTGCCGAACCAGAGCGCGACGAACAACCCGCCGAGCAGCACGGCGCGCGCGCGCAGCAGAAAGAAACGGTGTTCCGGGTAAGCGCGCATCACCGGGTCGTAAGCCGACGTGATGATGCCGAGCGGGATCATGGCGAGGTTGATCGCGAAGATCGGCCAACTCGCAAGATACTGTTCGCGAAACAGGACGACGATGAACTCGCGCCCCATCACGATCAGAAACGCGTAGAGCGCGAAATAGGCGGCGGCGAGTTTGCGCATCATCCGCGAGATGAGGACGACGATCTCGCGCCGCTCGCCGCGTTTTTCCAGTTCGGCCACGCGCGGGATCATCACCGAGCCGACCGAGTCGCTGAGGATGTGTATGAGCGGGAGGTTGAAGCAGCCGATGGCGTAGACGGCGAAGGTGGCGGCGTCGAAGCGGTTGGACACGAAATAGTTGTGCATGTCCATCTGCATGGAGTAGAGAAAACCGGCGACGCCGAGCGGCAGCGCGTAGCTCAACTGCGTGCGCAGGAGTTTCAAGTCGAAGCGTCGCCCGAATCCCTCGAAGCGCACGAAGAGATAGACCACGAGCACCACGGTTTGCAGCGCGCCCTGTATGATCGCCGCGTAGATCAGCGACTCGACGGAAGCGAACGCGACGCCCGCCACGACGAGCAGCAGCGTGCGCGCCAGTTGCATCGAGACGATAAAGACGGTCGCCGTTTTCGTCTCCTGATTCGCCATCGCAATCGCTTCCAGAAACGAAGAGACGACCCACAGCAGGAGCACGACGCCGAGCGCGGGCGCGTAGGCGACGAGTTCGGTCGAACCGGGAAACAGGCTGGCGATCAGCGTCGGGCGCAGGACGAAGGCGAGGCACGCGACGCCTGCGACGAGCAGGTGAAAGAGCAGTATGTTGAAGACCACTTCGCCGCGCCGTTCCGGCTCGCGCGGCAGGAAGTAGAACGCGCTCATGTGAAAGCCGAGCGGCAGCACGTTGACCGCCGTTCCGACGACGAGGAACACCTGCTTGTAGAGGCCGAAAGAGGTCTGGTCGAGACGGCGCACGAGCAGGAGCGGCAACGCGAAACTCAAGACGAACGCCACCGTGCGCGCCGACATGATCCACGCCGCCCGCACCGTCAACGAACTCTCTTTGCGTCCCGTTTCAACCAACGATTTTACCGCCTCCTTTCCCGCTTACATGATAACAGTCTTACACCTTCGCGTGTGCGACTCGCCTGCCCAGTATCATCTAAGAACGTCCCACATAACTGTAGGGGCAGGGCTTGTCCCTGCCCGCGCTTTTGTTTTGCTGTTGTCACTCCTGAATCTTGAGCGGGCAGGGACAAGCCCTGCCCCTACAAATATTCCGCTTTCGTTAGAAGCCGTAAGTTTCAACTCTCTTTGCTCCCTTCAACTTCCGTCGTGGCCGGGGCAAACGTACCGAGCACGTTGAGGCTTCTGACGGCCAACTGCTCCGCCGGGATGTGCCGGAACTCCCGGTGCAGCGGGAAGCCGTTTTTGAGCGCGCGCAAAGAAGGCTCGTCGAGCGTCTGCATCTGTTTGAGCAAATTCACCCCGGCGCGCTCGAACAATTCCAGATACTCGAAGGCGCGCAGCCGGTTGTGATACATAAACCGGTTGCCCGCCCACTTCGCCCACTCGTCGTCGCCGAACTGCAAGAAGTTGATCGCCGTGATCGAAGCGTCGTCGTGCGAGAAATGGTCCGAAGGGTCGATGATGTGAACCAGCAAGCCATCGGGTCGGAGGATGCGCCGCGCCTCCGAGAGGATGCGCGCGAGGGCGTCGGCGGGAATGTGCTCGAAGACGGCGAACGAGACGTGCGCGTCGATGCTCGCGTCGAGGAGCGGCAACTGCGCTGCGTCGGCGCGCGGCAGATAGTGTACGTTCATCATCCGCAGGAGCGCGTCGAGGTCGCCTTTGAAACTCAGGAGTTCGGCGAGCCGTGCTTGAAATTGCGGGCGCGCGGCCTCTGCGCCGAACGCTTGTCTGACTTCCCCTTCGTGCCGCCGCACGTATTCGTTCGACTCGAAGACGAGCGCGCTCGACAGGTAGGGGTTCAAGTCAACGGTCGTGATCTCTGACGCGCCGCAGAGCCAGAGGGCGGTCGGCAGGTTGACGTTGCGCCCCGTGCCCACTTCGAGAAAGCGCATGCCTTCAACGTCGCGCCCCGTTGCGCGAATCCACCCGGCGGTGCGCCGCGCCGCGTCGAAATACTCGACGGGGTTCGTGCGACCCGCGCGCAAACTGCCAGCGCTTCGCTGCATCGCGTAGTAGAGCGCGTTCGAGAACGGCAGGGCGGCGATCAAATTCTGGATTCGTGCTTTGCGTTGCCAGTTCATCCGTGAGTCTCTGCCTGAACGCGCGGCGCGCGCAGTAAGCCTAACCAAAAACTGCTTCCCCACGTGATGTGAAGCAGCGGAAAAATGAGAGCGACGTGCAGCATCAAACTCATGTCTCGCGCCCGGCGCGCGAGTTGGAAAGCGCACAGGAGCGAGAGCAGCGCGTAGGGAATGACCGCCGCGAGCAGCAGCAACCACGCGGGACGCCACCAGAAACCGGCAAGCGCGGTTGACGCGACGCCCGCGACGAAGGCGGGCGCGACCAGATGCCGCCAGCGCAAACTGCGCGGATGTAGTTTCACCATCTGCGCTTTCCATCTGCCGTAGCGAACATACTGCCGCGCGAGTTCTTTGAAAGTGGGGCGCGCGAAATAGAGCGAGTGGCCGGAGGTGTCGAGCAGGATGCGCCCGCCGCGCTGGCGTATGCGGTAGTGAAAATCGTAGTCCTCGTTGGCGAGCAACGCCTCGTTGAAGCCGCCGACTTCCCGCCACAAACTCTTGCGAAACACTCCGAACGGCACGGTGTCTACAAACTCGGTGGCGGCGCGGTCGGGCAGGCGATATTTCGCGTCGCCGATGCCGAACGGGTGCGCGACGGCCAGAGCGATAGCGCGGCCTGCGCGTGTCTCAGCCCCCGGACGGATGCGCCACGGCATCCCGACGACCGAGACATCTTCCGCCGCCTCAAGTTGCTCGACGCAGCGGCGCACGTAGTTGGCCGACGGGATCGAATGCGCGTCCATGCGGACGATCACGTCGCCGCGCGCATTGTTGATGCCGAGGTTGACGCCCGCCGGAATGTTGCGCGCCGGGTTGTCCACGAGCAGCACGTGCAAACTCGGATAAGCGCGCTTGAACTCGGCCACGCGCTCACGCGTCGCGTCGGTCGAACGCCCGTCAACGACGATGATCTCGGAACGCCCGGACTGGTATTGACCGGCGAGGTTTTCGAGCACCTTGAAGATGTAGCGTTCCTCGTTGAAACAGGGAATGACGATGGAGACGAAAGGCGGATCGCCGGGCGCGCGCGGCGCAAGTTCCACAACGCTCGCGCGCGCGGCGGCGACGCGCGGCGCGGCGTTCAGGTTCGTTGTCGGTTGATCTTCAAGCATGAATTTTCGTTGAGCGAGAGCAGGCGGCCAAACCTGCGCGGGCGGTCGTCTGGTCCTCAGGTCCTCGTCATGGCCGGGGCGGATCGGTCGGGCGCGGAGAAGTCCGCGTTGTCGGCGCGCGTGCCGGAGACGGCCTGAGCAGCAGCGGCGCGCTTCTCTTTTCTCGACAGCGGCGACACCACCGTGCCCGTCTGCGCTTCGTAGATGCGGCGCAGCGCGACGGCGTAGCCGACGAGGTAATAGACCGAAAACTGGTAGGCCACCGAGCCGAAGAAACTGCCGATCATGAAGGCGATCAAACTCGCCTGCAAAGCGACCGAGAGATAGTAGATGCGCGAGCCGCGCCGCGTGGCGTAGGTCGCGTGTTCGATCAGGCGCAGGCGTCGAATCGGAACAACGATAAACGAGACGTAGATGACCGCCGCCGCCAGCCCCATCTCGGCGGCGACCTGCGTGTAGGAGTTGTGGCTGACGAGTTCGCGGATCGAGACGATGTGGAAGTTGCCGATCCCGACGCCGAACACGGGGTTGTAGATGGCGACGATGATCGAGCGCACCAGCAGATCGCGACGCGACGAACTCGACGCGTCTCGGTTGACCGAGCCGATGGTACTGAGCCGATCCGTGTACTCGCCCGGCGCAAGCGCGACGAGCGCGACGACGAAGATGGCGACCAGCACGATCATCACGAGCCGGTTGCGCCGCCCCAGTTTCCACGCGAGTACGACGCACGCGCCGAGCAACCCCAGGAATGCGCCGCGCGAGAAAGAGGCGATGATGCCGCCGACCATCAGGAAGGCGCAGGCGGCGTAGAGCGGTTTGGCGAGAATGTTGCGCGTGCTCAGCAGCAGCCCGATGGCGAGCGGGATCATCACGACGAGGTGGAGCGCCATGTCGTTCGGGTTGCCGAACATCCCGCCGACCACGCCCGCCACGCGTTCACCCTCAGCGACGGCCACACGCCCGAGACGGTAGTCGTTGATCGCGCCCGCGCTGAGGACGATGCCGACCGCGAGGCCGAGAAACATGAGTCCCTTCAGGCGCAGGGGCGTGCGCACGACGTTGACGATCACGATGAACATGGCGACGGCGCGGATAAACGGGTAGTTGAAAGCCGTCCAAGCCTCGCCGGGGTCGATGGCGAGCGGGATCGAGATGAGCGCGCAGAGGCACAGCAACAGGACGAGGTTCACTTCGCGCGGTCGCGCCGTGAGATTGCCTTCGAGCGCAAACTGTGTCGGGAGGTAAATCGCGAGCGTCAGGAAGGCCAGCCAATAGGCCAGCGAGGTCAGTCCCGAGAGCGCGGGGTGGAGTTCGTAAGGGCGGAAGTAGAGCACCGCCGTGAAGAGAAAGAGGCCGATGTAGGAGAGGAAGTGGCCGCGCTTGAATCTTTCAAACGACGCGGGCGCGACCGCATCGCTCGCGCCGGTCAGCGGCGACGATTCCCCGCCCGCCGGACGCACGGCCTTGTTGTTTTCAATTTCGACTCCGCTCTCACTTCTCGCGGCTCTTTCAAAGTTTCCGACAGCCCCGTTAGGGCGCGCATGATTCAACGCCCACGCGTCGCCGCCGTCAACGTCGTCCGTAGCGGCGCGGGTCGCGGCGCGCGCGCGGGCGGGCGGCGTCACGGGTTCATAATCATCTGTGAAGGGATGCTTCGTTGGCATCTTTAGAGTTTAACGCTCCCCTTGTTCGTCGTCAGCGCGCCATCTCGCGCTCGCACGCGGGACTCGAAAACTTTCCGCTACTATGAAAACGAAGCGGCGCACGATAGAACACGTGACACCGCTTTTCTTTTCGCCGGGTGAGATTTTCAGGCCGACTCACCGTCTCGTCCGTACTTAAACCGCCACGCGCTCTTCCTCGCTGTCGAGCACGAGCGCGCGCACGCGTTCGCGCAGGGAAGTCTCGAAGCGGCGCGCCTGTTCGATCTCGCCGAAGGCCAACGCGCGCAACTCCTGTTCGATGCGTCGGCGGTAGTCCGAGACGAGCGAATCGGAGACGCCGAGGCGCGCGGCGGCTTCGAGTTGCGTCACGTGATCGGGGCTGAGGTAACAATGCCAGAGGACGCCGAGCATGCGGTCGTACTGTTTGGTCTTGCCGCGCACGCTCGTGTGCAGGGCGCGCAGGAAGAGATCGACGTAGCCGACGGCCTCCTGCTCGGACTCGCGGCGCAGCAAGCCCTGTTCGGGATTCTCGCGCCCGTCAACCGGCTCGAAGATGCGTCCGTTTTCGTCGTCGTCGCCGCCGCCGAGCGGCACGAGATAAATGTCCATCACGGGCAGGCGCGACATCACGAGGCTGCGCAAACTCCGCACGTCCACGGGCGCGTCCGCCGCTTCGAGGATGGAGATGATCAGGTCTTCGAGGTCGGAGTTGCTGATGATGATCTGCGAATCGCCCGTGCAGCCGACCATGCGCGTGTCGCGCTGGTGGACGGGGATCATCTGGATGCGCTGCTCCAAGTCCTGAGAGTTGCGGCGCGGCTTGGCGGCAGGCCATTCGCTGAGTCCGTAGACGCGGTCGGCGAGACGCCGGTGCGGTTCGTCCTCGACGCTTCCCGCCCCGCCGTCGAAGCGGCGGAAGTTCGCGCTCGACTGGATGATGGTGGAGATGCGGCGCGCGAGACGATAGGATTCCGGGTGACGCTTGCGCAGTTCGGCAGTGAGTAAATTGGTCAGTTCGATCTGGCTGATTTCACATTCGATCTCGGCGTCGGTCATCGCCGTCTCAAGATAGTGCTGGAAGCGTGCTTTGCTGAGGAGGGTGACGAAGAGTTCTTGCGTCAGGTCAACGTAAGCGTTGCCGCGTTCGCCGCCTTCGACGAGAAGACCGGCGCTGTGCGAGGCGCGCACGAGCGGGTGGCTACAGACGATCCGGTGGAGTTCAGTCCAGAGGCGGGTCACGTCGGAGCGGCGCAGGGAGTCAACCCAGTGCGCGTTCGTCCCGCGTGCGGGGCGTTCGGCGACGACAGACGAAGCCTGTTGTCCCGGCGCGTGCAACTCTTCTTGGGTGGCGCTGGTCATTTGATTATCGAAAGGGTGATTATGATCGGCAGATGTTGCAGCCATGTTATTAAGTAGTGTCTATCAGGCTAATATTCGGGCGGGCGCTGTGAGGCGATTTGCTTCAGGCAAGTTTTCCACAAGAGGCTGGATGTGGCTCGTCGTTCCTCTCCGGTTGGACACGCGTGCGCTGAAGGTTTCTCCGAACACGTGCCGCAAACGTGTGATGCGGCGCGTGTCCTCTCACAAGAGTTGCCGTTGTCGCGGCGGGCGTTGCGGCCTGCCGGACGGGCAAAAACCCAAACTGTCAAAGCTCCACCTGCTCTATTCTCTGTTCACCCTAAATCGAATTGTCGCTCATTATCTATGGGAGGGGCGTGAAACGCAATAAGCAACCTTCCCGTGTCAGGCCAGAGAACCTTAAAGGATCGTGAATCGGGGCGATCCCGTCTGAGCAGTACACGCGCCGGGAACACCTGCGCGACGAAGGCTCGCGCTTCCTGGTTTTCGGGGAGAGTCCGAAAAGTGTAACAAACCGCATGCTCTGATTGGTAGTGCTAATCTGGATAGACCGTGCCAGATGACCGCAAAGGGGAACAGGCGCGGTCAGCCACGAAGGGGAGTCAGGAAACTATCGCGTCTCCCGACGACAAAATAATACTAGCAGTTAGCCGCGCAATGAGCAACATCTTTTTACAATCGCCACAACGCATTGAAAAAAAGGAGGAAATCGGCTTTGAGCCGTCCGCGAGTTATGGAACTTTGCGGCTATTGACGATTTCTCTTTAGAGACCAAGCGAAGCGCCCATTGACAAGGGTTTGACGGTTGCGCCACTCACCTCGCCTGTGGCCCTCGGCCTGTTCGTGCTGTGCCTTTTAAACGTGCGGCGCGCTTCGATCAAGAGTCTCTGGGAATGCATCGGACGAAATAGTTCGAGCGTCAGGCTCGGTCGGCGATGAAGAAGGAGAAGAACATGGGTTCTATCAGCACAGCCAAATTTTGCAAACACAAAACCTGCCCGTCCGCCGAGATGCTCCTCAGCTACACGCGCGCGACGCTCACATGCGAACTGCGGCAGCAGTTGTCGGCGCACCTCGACGCCTGCGACTTCTGCGACGCGGAACTCTACCTGCTCTCCAGATTTCCGCCCGTCGGCGTGGCCGCCTGCCCGACGGTCAAGATTCCTTTTTCGCTCTATCGCCTCGCCAAAGATTTGCTCTCCGTCTCGACGAACGCCGCCGGGCGCGCCGTGGAGATTCTCTACGAACGTGAGCGGCTATCTCTAACCGACGCCTAAAGCATCCTTAAAGTCGCCCGCGTCAAACTCTCTCTAGCTGATTCTCCCCGCCTCCCTCAGTCTGCGCCCCGAGCCGTCTCAACTCTCTTCGCACGGGTTCAACTTATAAGCTCCGCGCCCTAGAGCAATTTTCAGACGGAAGTAGAACAATCGCTATAACTGTAGGGGCAGGGCTCGTCCCTGCCCGCTCGCGTAACCACACGGGCAGGGACTAGCCCTGCCCCTACAGTTCTACTGCCGATTGAAATTTGCTCTAGTCGTCTTTTGCCGCGCCCGCCGGGACATTTGCGCCCTCGTAAATTTCGTCAATCAACGCGCCGAACTTTTCGTCAATCACGCGCCGCTTAACTTTGAGCGTCGGCGTCATCTCGCCGCCGTCAATCGAAAACTCTTCGGGCAGCAGCGCGACGCGACGCACGCGCTCGTAGTCGTGCAGGGGCGCGGTCAGCGCCGCCACCTCGCGCTGCACGAGTTTGATGGCCGCAGGGTCGCGGCTGAGCGCAGCGTGTTCGCTCTTGCCGGACTTCTTCCGCTCCGCCGAATCCCCCGGTTGCTTCGAGTTTCCGGCGTCGGCGAGCGCGCTTGACAGAGATTCCCAGTCGGGCACGATGAGTGCGGCGGGCATCTTGCGTCCCGCGCCGACGACGACCACTTGATTGACCAATGCGCTCTGCTTGATCAGACTTTCGAGTTGCTGCGGCGCGATGTATTTGCCGTTCGACAACTTGAACAGTTCCTTCTTCCGGTCGGTGATGAAGAAGTGGCCGTGCTCGTCTCTGTAGCCGACATCACCCGTCTTGAACCAGCCTTCCGCGTCCAACACTTCTGCGGTTTCGCGCGGGCGTTCGTAGTAGCCGCGCATGACGTTTGGACCGCGCACGAGAATCTCGCCGGACTCGTCCAACTTCATCTCGATGCCGGGAAACGGCAGGCCGATTGAGCCGACCTTGTTGTCTTCGGGGCGATTGGCCGAAGTGATGCACGTCTCGGTCATGCCGTAGCCTTGCAGGATGGGGATGCCCGCGGCGAGAAACGCGTAGGAGAGCGCGGGCGACAGGGGCGCGCCGCCCGACACGAAAAAGCGCAAACGACCGCCCACGCCCGCACGCCATTTCGAGAAGACGAGGCTGTTCGCAATTCCCTGTTGCAACTCAAGCAGCGGCGGCACGCGCTCTCGACGGTCAACCAACTCCGCGTAACTCTTCCCCGTCTCCAAAGCCCACGTGAACAACTTCCGCCGCCACCCGTGCGCCGACATGCCCTTCTTCATGATGCGATGATAGACCTTCTCGAATAGGCGCGGCACGGCGGTCATGATCGTCGGGCGCACTTCGCGCAGGTACTCCGCGAGTTGATCCACGGACGGCGCGTAGTAGACGGCGACGCCGTTCCAGCAGAAGACGTAGAAGACCGTGCGCTCGAAGATGTGCGAGAGCGGGAGGACGGAGAGCGACACGTCGTCAGGGCGAATGGGCAGCGCGCTCGTGATCGCGAGAACGTTCGAGACGAAGGCCGAGTGCGTGAGCATGACGCCCTTCGGCTCGCCCGTCGTGCCGGAGGTGTAAATGATCGTCGCGAGATCGTCGGGCTGAATCGCGCCGAGCAGGCGTTCAAACTCTGTGGGGTCTGCACGGTCGCGCTCCGCGCCCGCGCGTTCCAACGCTTCGAGCGTCAGGGCATCCGCTTGCCCGGCGGCGTCTTCGGCGTCGAAATAGATCAGCTTCTCGATGCCGCCGTAGCCTTCAACTCCGGCGCGTGCGTGGCGGTAAACTTTCTTACCTGAGACGAACAGCACGCGCGCCTGCGAATCCGACAGGATGTAGCGCACCTGCTCGACGGCCTGCGTCGTGTAGATCGGCACGTTCACCGCGCCGAGGCTGAGTATGGCGAGGTCTGCGATTGACCACTCGGGGCGGTTTTCCGACAGCAACGCCACGCGGTCGCCCGCGCACACACCCGACGCCGCCAGCCCCAACGCGACCGCGCGCACGCGCGCCGCCACGTCAGCCCCGGCGATGCGCTCCCAGTCGCCGCCGCGCTTGCGGTTCAGCGCGTCGGGCTTCGAGTGCCGCCGCAAAGCGTCGAGACAAATTCCCGGCAGCGTCGCCGTCGTCGTCGCGTCGAGAGACGTGTGAGATGTTCCGGTCATAGATAAAGTGAAGCTGTCACGGACTACTGACAATCTAGCCTTCAAGCTGCGGGTGCTTCCCCGTCGCCCGGCTGTGCGCTCGAAGCGGTGCGAGTCCGGCGTCTGCGCCGCGAACCGCGTTTGGTGTTCGGTTCTTCGACGCGCCCGTTGAGGGTGGCGAGCGCGGCGAGCAAGAGGAAGAGCAGCGCGTTGGAAGTCATGTGCAGCGAGAACTCGAAGAAGCTGTGGACGAGCACGGCGAAACATCCGGCGAGCGCGCCCGCCGCCACGCCGCGCCGGAACTTATCGGGCGAATCGAAGCGCGAGAAGCCGTAGCGGAAGAGCATCAGGATGAAGAACAGGCCGAGCGCGCCGCCGACGATTCCGGCGTCCGAGAGAATCTGCAAATAGTCGTTGTGCGCCTGTTCGAGACGGGTCGCGCCGTTCAAAACGTCGTGCCGGGTATAGGCGACGCTGAACGCGCCGAGTCCCGCGCCGAGCAACGGTCGCTCTTTGATCACGCCCCAAGTCCCCTTCCAGAACTGCACGCGCCCCGAAGTGGGATCGTCCGCGCTCACCGTGCCGAACAGGCGCGCGAGCGATTCTTCGCCGCCGAGCCACACCGCGCCCGCGAGGAGCGCGACGACGAGTGCGAAGCCGATGCCGACGCGCACCAGCGCGGCGCGCACGCGCGATTGCGCCGCCTCGCCCTCATCCGACTCGCCCTTCTCCTTCTTGCGCCGCACCAGCCCCGCAATGGCCGCGATGAACAACACCTCCGCGCCGAGGCTCACGATGCCGCCGCGCGATGCGGTCAGCACGAGCGCCGCGCTCATGATGACGATGGCGAAGATGTAGAGCAGGCGTCGCTCGACGTCTATCGCGCCGGAGACGAGCAGGCCGAGCGGGAGCGCGAGCGTCAGTTCCATGTAAGCGGCGAAGTGGTGACGGTTGATGAAAGGGCCGAAGGGGAGCGCGAATTTCGGCTGGCGAAACCAGTAAATCTGCGAGGGGTTGGTGAAATACTGGAACATGCCGAAGAGCGCGAGCAGGAAGCCGAAGATCGTCACGACGCGCACGAGGAGTCGCAGGCGACCGGGGCTGTCTGTGTAGACGAGCGCGGCGCAGAAATAGATGATGAGCGAACCGAGTTGGAGCAGGACGAAGCGCGTCGCGTAGGGGTCGAGCGTGAGCGTGCCCGTGGGCGCGTTCGTCAGCCCGCCCGTCGCCGTCGCGTCGCCGAAGGGCAGCAACTGCACCAGCCCGACGACGAACAGACCGGCGAGCGGCAACTGCAACAAGTTGCGACTCAGACGCAGGCGGCGCGTGCGCCACGCGTCAACCGCCCAGAGGATCGCGACCAGCCCCGCGCCCAACTGAAAGAAGCCGAGCGCCCACGATTGCACCGCGCCGAAGGCGAGCGTCGAGAGCACCACCGCCAGACAGAGCAAGAGGATGATAAAGCGACTCGCGAGCGTGCGCGGCTCGGGCGCGCTCACGCGACGGGCGGGACGTTCCGGTGTCGCCGGAGTCGCGTTCGCGCCCGCCGGGTCAACTGCGTCCGGCGTTTCGTCCGTTCGCGTTGGCTGCGCCGCCGCCGGGGCGTTGGAGGTTGAAGTTGTCATACCAGACTTTTCCGAAAATGGGGCAGGTGGCTGCCGGGCATTGCGGGCTGACGATGCGCAGCGTTACGGCCTGCACGCCCGGCGCGGTCGTGAAATCGAGCGCGGACGCTTGCCAGTCGGTCGTGCCGCTTGCGAGCGGCGACGAGGCGGCGAGCACGCTATTGGGCTGCGCCGCGTCCACGACCTCTGCGACGAGCGTGGCCTCGCCCTTCAAATCTTCCGTCCGCACGTAGTATTCGAGCCGGTAGCGCGTCTGCGGTTCGACCGTCACGAGTTGCGAGATGTTTCTGAAGTTGAGCGTGTTCGTCGAGTTGAAGGCGATGCGGAGACTGCGCGTGCCTTCCTGCCGCACGCGAGCGTCGAGTCCCAACTGCGCGCCTTCGAGCGGCACGACCTGCCACTCGAAAGGGTTCTTCCCCGGCGCGCCCACCGCCGACTCGAACCCGCCGTTGGCGAGCCGTTCCGGCGCGGCCTCGGTCGGCGTGCCGTCCACGACGGCGAGTTCACCCTGCATCGTGAGCACGTCGTGAAAGCGTTTCGCTTCGAGGAAACGCAGCAACAACTTTTCGCCCGTCGCGCGCAGGAGCTTGCGTTGCTCCGCGTCGAAGCCCTCCCATAACTGCCGCGCGTCGTCCAGGCGTTTCAGGTTGATCAAATATTCCATCAACTGCCCGCGCGCACGCGCCGAGTTGCCCACCGACGCCAGCACCGACGGCACGTCCGCGTTATAAAAACGCCAAGACAGTTCGATCACCTGCGGCAGGAACTTTTCGGGACTCGCCTCGCCCGCCCGACGCAACTCCGCGAACGCCTCTTCGGTGCGCCCTTGCCTCAGCAGCGAGTTGCCGAGATACCAGCGCGGGTCCGGATAGGTGGGCGCGAGTTCCACGGCGCGGCGCAGAGCCTCTTCGCCCCCGCGCACGTCGCCGGTGAGTCCGCGCACACGCCCCAACTCCATGAACAGGCGGAAGTCGTTCGGCGACAGTCGCGCCGCCTCCTCGTAACGCCGCGCCGCCTCCGGCAACTCTTCCGGCAGAAAACTTCTCTCGCGCATACGCGCAATCGTGAAGTGCGCCTGCGGGTCGTCCGGCGCAAGCCGCGCCGCCGCATACGCCGCGTTGATGTCCGGCAACCACTCCGCCATCGTGTTCCCCACGCACCAACGCATCCCGAACCACACGCCCGCCACCACCACGGCCACCGGCACGAGCAACAACACGCGCCCCCACACGGCGCGAAGTTCGATGGTCTTGATCTGGTCTTTCATATAGTAGCTATCAGCCGTCAGCCGTCAGCCGTCAGCAGATGCAACCTGTTTGGCTGATAGCTGACGGCTGACGGCTGATAGCTTTTCAATTCAGTTGATCGATCTGGATGCGCATGCGTTTGAGCGTGATCTGTGCCGACTCGCAGTCTTGCAGGATGGTGGCGAGCCGCTCGTCGGAAATTTGCGTGCTTGAGATCAGGACTTCCGCCACGCGCTGCTCTTCGCAGATGCTCTTGAGCGAGCCGTTGCCGCCGAAGACGCGCAGACCGTGAATGACTTTCCCTTTTTTGAGCGGGTCGTCGTCAACGAAGCCGACGGGCGTGAGTTGCAAATCGCGGTTGTTGAGCACCTCGCGCAACAGTAGTTCGCCGCCGTCGCCCGCGCCGTAGATCAGGATGCGCCGCGTGCCGCGCGCCTCGTGGACGGGCAGCGCGTGGCGAAACAACCGGAAGGCAAAGCGGCTGCCCGCGAGCATCAGGAAAAGGATCATCGTGTCGAGCACGAAGACGGCGCGCGACAGCCCCTCGAAGCGAAACGCCACCAGCAACGCGAGCACGCTCCCGACCGAACCGAGCAAGACCGCTTTCGCAAAGACGACGATGCCGTCCACGCTGATGTATCGCCACAATCCCCTGTAGACGCCCGCCGCCAGAAACGCGAACATCTTCACGCAGACCAGCACCGGCACGGTGCGCAGGAACAGGTTCCACGCGCCCGTCTTCTCCGAGATCGGCCCGAACAGCAGCGTATACGCGCTGTAGTACGACAGGATGATCAGCACCATGTCGAGCAAGACCTCGAAGATGCGCCGCTTGTATGAGAGGTCTACGAAAAAGGCGACGAGCGGTTTCTCGCGCGCCTTCAAGACTTCTTCTTCCTCGTAAACTTTCACGCCCGCCAGATACACGCCCAACAGCGCGAGGACGACCGTGAAGCCGACGATGGCCGCGATGCTCACGTCCAGATCAGTGCGGCTCACGAGGAGCGCGAGCACGCCCGACAGCCCCGCGAAGCCGTAGAGCATCCAGACGGCGCGCCGCTCCGTCATGCCGAGCGCGACGAGGCGGTGCGAAGTGTGGTCGCGCCCGCCCTGCGAGGCCGAACGCCCCGACAGTTTTCGCAGAATGGTCACGAAGGTCGTGTCGAAGATCGGGATGAGCAGGATCAGCACCGGCACGGCGAGCACGATCATGAACGAGCGCGAGCGCGCCCCCGCCGCGCTCATCAACGCCGCGCTGGCGAGAAAGAAGCCGATGAACATCGAGCCGCAGTCGCCCATGAAGATCGACGCGGGGTTCGAGTTGTAAGCGAGAAAGCCGATGAGCGCGGCGGCAAAGATGGAGAGCATCAGGGCTTCCGCCGGTTGCCCGTTGACGACGAAACTCGCGGCCAGAAAGGCGGAGGCGATGGCGGCGATCCCGGCGGCCAGCCCGTCCATGTTGTCGAGCAGGTTGAGCGCGTTCGTGATGCCGACGAGCCAGAAGATCGTGATCGCCATGTTGAGCGAGGGCGACCCGCTCCACGGCAAACTCAGCCCGTAATAGACGATCAAACTCGCGCCCATCACCTGCCCGATCAATTTCTGATAGGGCTTGACGTGAACGATGTCGTCAATCAGGCCGACCACGAACAGGAACGCGCTCGCCAGTATCACGACCCAGC
>Ga0307513_10005668_pt1 | contig 16442 bp, 10 predicted proteins | sample 15_EM_MG_FD_202174 | JGI IMG/M metagenome (GOLD analysis project Ga0307513, IMG submission 202174) | Populus trichocarpa ectomycorrhiza microbial communities from riparian zone in the Pacific Northwest, United States - 15_EM | ecosystem: Host-associated > Plants > Roots > Unclassified | place... | reverse complement strand
GCTCTGCACCAGCATGGTGGACGAGAGCTACATCAGCAAAGTCTTCAGCAGCCCCATCGTTATCTCCTGTTTCAGCCATGAATCACAGCGACAACACTGTGAGCAGTAATAGCAGCAGCAGCACGGTACTCATGCACTCTCCCAAGCTCCATTGAAGCAAAATTTAGAAGCTGTCCTTCGCAACAGCAACCCTATCTCCACTGAAAACATCAAGTTGTATTTTCAACTGTGAGCAGCACCCCTGTAAACCTAGTCAGCAGCCGGGGTTCTTCTCCTCAGCCGAACACCAACCTCCAGCTGACAGTAGCAGCAGCCCCGTCAACAACAGCAAGAGTTCCTCTCCTCAGCCGAACACCAGCCTCCAGTGCCAAAAAAAAAAAAAAAAAAAAGGAACTGCAAAACAATGAGCTTGGCCTGGGCCTACGCCCAGCCAACTTTAGTTTTTTGTGTTAAGAGTGTATTTGGTAAAATATATTTTTATATATTTTTTTAATTTTATTTTTAATTATTTTGATATCCAGTCAAACAAGTTTTTAGAATATCAAAAAATTCTAAAATAATTTGAGGATTTTTTTTATTTGTGGGTCTATTATATTTTTTTGATGACTTCACTACATATTTAGGTTGTAGACTTTTACTATGAAATGCAAACCTGATATGCAATACATGTCTAACCTTTTTTTCTAAAAAAATATAATAAAAAGATATGTTTTGCTTTTAAATCCAAATTACTGATTTATTCATTGGCGTCAGAGTAAAAAATATCATACTTTTTGGTTAAGTAATATTTATCAATGACAGAGTCGTAAGTATTCGTAGTCGAATATTCATTAACACCAAATTTAGGAATATTATAAGTGGACCATAAAAAATAGAACAAAACAAACCCTTAGCAATTTAAGACAAAATCAGCAATGCAGACAATCTAAGGTAGGACGCTTAAGGGCTGATAATATCTTTCCTTTTGCGTAACCAATCTCGTACCATAGAATATTTGTTAACCAATTAGGGTTCCTAGTGACCGTAATAATAGGTGGTGACTCCTTAAACCAGACCTTTTTCCCCTCTAAAAAGAAGATGTCAGATATATGTTCTTTTTCCATGAGAATTTTAAAGGTCATCGTGATATCAGGTGCAACAAAATGACGACTCCACCAGGAATTTTAGGACTATGTTTTGGTTTTTGTCTTATTATTGCTATTTTGTTTTTTTTTTGTGCTTATTTGTTTATTTTCTTGCCTTTAATGTTTTAGCATGCATTTCTATTGTCATGCATCACTTTAAAAGCACACACCTTAAAATTTAGGATAGGTGGGCGAAGTAATGGTACCCTAATGACTTTAGCCTAGGCAAGAGTCGTGAAACCATCCAACTCTCACCTGATTGTTTACTTGGAAGTGGTTAGTATGCCGATTTGATATTATTCAAGGCCTCTATCTTCACTCTCTTTGTAAGCCTTATATTAACCTTTTAAAGATGATTTGTGAGCATGCGAGAGACCCTTTGAGACTAGATATTGACCTACCCCTTGATACACTTAGCGACTAAAACCTACCTACTAGGTTACACCCTGTGTAATCTCACTATGGCAAGCCCAATATATGGCATCTTGAATTCTAAGACCGTGGGGTGGCAAATGGTCATCACATAGAAATTTTACAAAGGTCTGAGTTATTACACTTAATAAAAGGGAATTGTCTTGAATTGGAAGCCAAAAGGTTATCAAAAGCTCAAACTTAGGCAAGACTGAACAAGAATCCCCTCGTTGGCATGATGATGACATCGGGTTCCTAAAATCCATGAATAACAATTGTTGTAACTCTATGAAGGGCAAGTCCATATTGAATATGCATTTTTCTTGTTGATAATATCATCTCTTTTGCATAATTGCATGATTGTCATTTAGGAGGTTGAAATATAAGTTTCCTAGTGAAACACACCTATTACACTCAACTATATATATAACAAAATGGAAAATGAAGAAGCCTAGTTGGAAGCCCAACATTAAAAAGAGTTGGAAAGTCTTAAAAAAGAAGTCGCAAGGCTTACCATTCTACTCGAATAGACCTTGAGATCTAAATCCAGAGAAGCAACATTTGCAGCTCAACCTCTACAGATGCCTACAACTCCCTTTCAATCCACATGTGCTACCTGAATCTCAACAGGCTAGGTATTTCCAATTTGTTCAACTAACATATCCCACAAGAATGTTGTCTACCATTGACTTTACAATGAAGGAATCTTAAAAGAACAAGATGAGGGAAATTAAGGGAACTAGCCTATATAATTGGTTGGAAAAATTGGTTGCCCTGGAGGTAAAAATGAGGGCAATTGAAGGCTATTGAGATGTGTTTGGTGCATAATGTGGTCATTTCTAAAAATTTTAGAGTGTCAGAATTTGTCAAATATACTAGAACTCAATGCCTTATAACTCATCTCAAAGCATACTACAACAAAATAACTAAGGTGTTTATGATGAGAAACTGCTTCTTCACTTCTTACAAAACAACTTGAGTGACACTACCCTCATTTGGTATATGTGGTTAGACAATACCAAGGTAAGAAAGTGGAAGGATGTGGTTAATGCCTTCATTAGACAATATAAGTTCAATATAGACATGGCCTCTGATAGGTCAAGCTTGTAAGCTATGGAGAAGAACAACAAGGAGTTTGTAAGGGAATGTGCCTAAAATTGGTGTGAGGTAGCTGCATAGGTTAATCCTTATTTGTTGGAAAAAGAGATGATCAATTTATTTTTCAACACCTTTAGGGCCCCGTACTTTGAATATTTGGTTAGAAGTTCTGCACAACATTTCACTAATCAGGTTGTTATAGCTGAGAGGATTGAACAAGCCATATGGTTAGGAAACATTGTTGACTCAACTAAGGAGAAAGGTTTCATTAGAAAAAGGAAAGAAATTGAGGTTCAAAACATCCAAGATGGTTACAAAGGCAAAAGAAAGAATTGCCTACCCCTAACTTCTCCACATCGGTTCCCATAAATCTAATATCTAGAAGATAAAGCTACAATGTTGCTAGCAAAAAAAAAAAAAAAATGGTCTGCATATGACCCCAACTGATTATTGGAAAGAGGTCCTTGTTAATGAGTTTGTAAGAGAGGAATGATTGGGAGATTCTAGAAAATTCTAATCAATGGTTGCTAAGTGTTTAACCTTTTTATGTATTACCTTACTAGTGTTCATAACTCAAGATGTTGACATAAGATCTTTGTTATTGAGCCTCTTTTTTAAAGTTTCAACGAACTAATGAGTTTTTTCTTCAATTGTATCTCTTCTATTGATTTACAACCAAGCATTATTCATAAATCCTGAAAAAGATTCCCTACAATAACTCATAAATACACCTTTGGAGCCTTGCATGATCTCATTAGACTAAATTCACTTCTTTTACCAAAATCTTTTCCTTGAGTGGAATTTTGAAAAATTAAACTTGATTTTTTATTTCAGAAATGATTTGATGTTTATTTAAAAAAAACATTGTGGCATTCTATTTATAGAATGATAAATAAATCAAGCAACTCCATCATGGTGACCAAACTCTAAAACCAGAGAAATGAATCGTCACTCTCGCACCATGACTCTTGTGCCATTTTTTTAAATGTATACATAATGGTATGTAGTGGATTTGTTGTTCATGGACTCATTATATACATCTCTCTGGAAAGTCCAAACTATCACACTGGATGGGATCAAAGTTTATTGATATTAATTGCCTGCGCTTGAAATGAGAAAAGATAATTTTTGTTATCCTTTTCACATTCTAAAATATATTTATCCCTTGTGGTCCCTTTTTGAGCCTAAATATATTTTCTTTCATAAGAAAACCCCGACAAAGATCACACCTCATACTAGGGGCAAATGAAATTTCAATGATCAACAATGATAAAAAAAAAGTCGCGAGAAAGCCAAAAGACAAAAGAGCCCAAGAGACTCAAATGCTAGGGGGCATGCCTAAATCTAAAGAAAAAGCAATAGTCAAGACAAAATAAGGATGCTCAACCAAAATAATGAAATTGAGCAAATCAAAGAAATACGGTAAAAAAAAAGAAAGATTGAAAGACATAAAGAGTCAAATTGATGATAGTGATCTTAAGCCTTTGAAACCTTGAAACACTTTGTTCTTTTCATTTTCATTCAATTTTTTAAGGTCGAGTGCGACAGAGTGACAAATCCACTAGGGATAATAGGACTAAGCTTTGCCTTTTGTTTGTTAATTGCTAAAAATGTTTGTTATGTTGTGTTATTTGGTTATTGATTTTTATTTATTTATTTTATTTATTTTTATAGCTTTAGCATCCATATTTATTCATGTCGTCTTGCATGTATTGGATATGAATTTGTGCCTTCACACACCACACATTTCATTTTAAATATTTGTTATATAAACTTTAAGTTAAGTGGGGGAGTAATGGTACCCTAATGATTTTAGCTTGGGTAAGACTTGTGAAACCATCCAACTTTTGCTTGATTGTTTACTCGATAGTGGTTGGTATGCCTAACTGATATTATTCAGGGCCTCTATCTTCACACAACTTGTAAGCCTCATATCAACCTTTTGAGGAAGATCACTGAGTATACGAAAAATCTTTTGAGACCAGATAGCAACCTACCCCGAGCATTTAATAACTAGAACATACCCTTTAGGTTGTTCACTATGTAAATTTCACTAAGGCAAGCTTAACTTAACATATAACATATTTATTATAGGATTTTTTTGGGTGACATAATGGCAATTAATTGTGAGATCACAATTGTTGAGTATGAGCTTCAATCTGAATCATTGCATATGACTGAGGGAGACTGCCCTAAGACTGGATGTTAGTGGGATAACGCTGCTCAAAGTGTGAGATGCGTAATAAATAATGCCAGTCGTTTGTTTCCACTCACCAAATACTTAGCCGATGAGACAAAATTTACTAAGATGTATGGGAGAATTTTGCATCTTTTGAGTGTTCCAGTGCTTCCATTAGCCATAAAAGCCCTAATTCATTTTTAGGATCTTGATTATCGATGTTTTACATTTGGGAATATTGATATGGTACCTACCATTGAAGAATATAGTGTTTTGATAGAATTCTCTAAAGATATCCATAAGGTGTCCTTTCATCGAAAGATTGAGAATACTATAAAGGAGCTTGTTAAACTATTGAGAATCCATCAAATAAGCCTATATAAAAAAAATAATTATGGGGGTTTGAGATGGAAACGACTAGAAGAATTGTTGATTGCTAAAAAGTCTAATCCGGGTGCTAAATTGGAGGTATACATAATATTGGTTTTAGAAATATTCGGGTTGATCTTGTGTCCTTTAACTGCTGAAATTGTTAGTTTAGAGGCAGCCAATTTGTTTTTTTAGTATGAAAAGACCAAGATTAATCCTTCTATTGTGATATTGGCTGAAACTTTCTTATCTCTCAGTCATTGCAAAAGGACTGGAAAAGGTTCTATGAGATATTGTGTTTCATTGTTGTTCTTCTGGATGGTAAGTCACATAGAATCTGAGACACCAATATTCATAAATATTTGGGTCATTTGAGCTATTTGTATCAAGTGAATGGGCAGACTTTTTTGAAGATGAATGAAGGGTAAAATTGCAAGGACTTCCATAAAGTAATTTTAATTGGAGAGCTCCTTGGATGAAAAATGTAACATACCTAATGGGTTATGGAAAAAAGCCTGGGTACCATTGATTGGAGTGACTGGATATATTAGTTATGTGCCCTACTATGGTTGCAAGAGAGCTTAGGGCATATAAAGCATTCCAAGAACATTTGGTATAGCTCAATTCACCAGAGTCAACAAAGGAGCTACCATTGAGATGATGAAGAGCATTAAACATGATTGGAGATCTTTGGTGATGGTAAAAAAAGGAGACCAAAGTAAGGAATCCTACGGTTAGCGAAAGGTATCCCAAATGGTGTAATGGAGAGGTCACTTAAGAGGTAAAAGTTTATGAATATGTGGGCATCCGAAGGAAAAGAGTGAACTGTGAAGAAGAATTAAGAGAATAAGTAAAATTGTTATAAGTTGAGCTTAAAACAAAGGAAGAACTGAGAGTGTCTTTGAAGCAGCATTTAGCCAAGGAAAGGGCTGTAAGAAAAATAGCTGAAGGAGAAAGGGACTCTGTGAGTCAAGACTGGATAAAGGCAATGGATAACTTGGAAATGCAAAAAGCAATTAATCAGGACATGACATCTTATATGGCAAAAGCTAAAGCTAAGTATTAGGAAGAGTTAGCTATCAAGACTTAAGTTGCATTGAACATGCATTTGGTGGATATAGATAAGCTTAAAGACTAATTGGAAAGAGTTGAGATTGAAATAGTTAGCACTAAAGAGGCGACTAAAATTCATGAAGAGCTAAGAGCGGAGCTGAATGACCATAAGACCAAGGCAGAAGCACTAAGATTTAAGCTGGCTAAAGAGAAGTTAAAGACCGCCCAGTTAATAGAAAGCCAAAAAATGATAGAACAACACAATCAAACATTGGATGTTGCCAATAACTTTCTGTCTAGAAACAACTTGATCCATACTGAGAGGATAGGGGAACTACAAAATCAAATTGATCGAACCGCTACAGAAGCTAATTTGTTACGAGTGGAAGCTCGCCAGGTGGGAGATGAGATCATGAAGTATCGAAAAAGCTTGGATAACACTGATCTTTTCTTAAAGGCTATAGCTAATAGAGGCAGTGTTTTTTCTCCTATAATAGATTAGATCAATTTTTCACTATAAACTTCTGAATAAGTAATTAAGGGCTAAGACCCACATTTTCAATTGAAAAAATGTGTGTATATAGCTGAAAGCCTAAATGATAAAAGGCTAAGCAGATCTCCTCTCGACATCACAACAATGATATCAGATTCAAACTCACACCACATATCCAAAGTATGACGGTCATATGTCACCAACGAAGAGTGAATCCATATCCAATAAATTGCATCTATAATCATGCATTTTTTACATATTCACTTAATATTTATCATATGCATACCAGAGTCGTGAAACATAGGTCCCTCATCTAAGGTCTATTATACCCAGCTAAGACCAAGAATGGAGAATGAGGAGAGAGCTCACTTAGAGTCACATTATCAGAATGAGTTGGAATTCGTGAAAAATGAAGTTGCCCGCATAATCAATCTACTCGAGCAACTTTTAAGAGCCAAGAATAGGGTGGGAACATCTACCCAACCACCTGTGGGAGCACCAGCAGCTTATGTCCCTGGGACATCTCAGAACTTGGGAGTAGATTCAGCGACTGAGCAACACTTTGTGCCTATCACCCCTATTTAGCCAACTCGAGATCCAATCACCATGGATTCAATATCTGATAGGCCTTTTGGCTATAGGTCCACTGGTTTTATGAACCACGATAAGCTGTCTACTTTGGAAGAAAGATTAAGGGCAGTTGAGGGTAATGATTGGTTTGACCCTATGCGTGCAACTGAAGTATGTTTGGTACCAAATATCGTGGTACCAAAGGATTTTAGGATATCAAATTTCATTAAATACACCGGTTTGGAATGCCCAAATACCCATCTTCGATCCTACTGCAACAAAATGGTAGAAGTAATTCGTGACAATAAATTACTGATCTATTTCTTTCAAGATAGTCTTATAGGATCTGCTTTAAGCTAGTACATGAGATTAGACAATGCTAAGATCAAGAGCTAGAAAGATTTGGTGGAGGCTTTCCTTAAGTAGTATAAGTTTAACTTGGAAATTGCTCCAGATTGAACGAGCCTGATGTCATTGGAGAAAAGAAGCCAAGAGTCAATAAGGGTTTATGCGCAAAGATGAAGGGATGAGGCAACACATGCTCAACTTTTACTGATTGATACAGAAATGATGATGTTGTTCGCCAACACCTTCTAATCCCCTTATTATGAGCATTTAATAGGAAGCTTAGCTCAATATTTATATAAAGTTGTGAGGATTGCTGAAAGAATTGAACAGGCTATCAAGATGGGAAAAATTAGAGATCTTGCCATGGTTTCCAGAACAATGATTAGAGATAAATCCGAAGATGGCTCTCAATTGGGAAACTTTTGCACATCAGGTCTTATTATAGCATCAAGTCAAATGCCTTTGTCAAAGATCGACATATCTCTCTCACTCGAGTTTGTCTACCAGCATCTGTTAAGCTATGGACTTATTGCTCTGACTCCATCAAATCCCATGCAACCATCGTTTCCTAGGTGGTATGATCCAGACCAAAGATGTGAATGTCATAGTGATGTCCTAGGCCATTCGATTGAAAACTATAAAAATTTCAAGTATCAAGTCCGGAAGATGGTAAGCAAAGGAAAGATTGAGTTTGTGAGGAATGGTGGTACCTACCACATAATCAACTCTATCTTCAACAATAACCAGTAACCTGCAAAATACCAACAAAGGCGTGGATGATAAGCCATTATCCAGAAAATGAACATTTGTATTTTTGTTGCAATATACTTTCATATATCATTGATGCATCACTCATCTTTTAATGGATTTTGCTTTTTTTCTTTATTTTATTGTTGTCTTGAAATAAAGAGATGTTTCTTTCATATGGTATTTTGACAAAACCTTTTGATCAAACTCCAACATGCAAAATTAAGGCTAAAAGTGTTTTGATTGAGGAAATGACTCAATGTTCGTTAAAATGGCATAAGGTGACCAAACAAATTTTGAGCTCGCATATAAATTAAACCACACAGCATATAACTGAGTTTTAGTAGTATGCATAATGACACGTAGTAGATTCAGTAGTTATGGACTCGCGAATCATAATTCTTATAAGTCTAAATCATTACACTAGATGAGGTCAAAACTTATTGGTTTTAATTGACCTTGCATGAAATAAGAAAAAGGTCATCTTTGTTATCCCTTCACTTTCTAAAGATTATATCCCTTGCAATCCCATTTTAATTCTAATAGAATTTTTTTCTTTAAAAAAAAAAACCCTGATTAGGATCACACCCCACGCTGGGGGCAAATGATAGATATTTTGAAGACACTGACAGAGTTGATGGAAAAAGGAAGGCTGAAAACAAAAGTCCAACGTTTGAGAAAGAGCTAAAAGAAAAAAGAGACATGGACTAGGGGTAGAAAATACTGATATTGGTCTTCATTATCATCCAGACAAAATAATGAAGATGGATGCTGGAATTGATCATGTCACAGTTAGAAGACACAACAAATGCCAAAAGTCAACACAAAAAATATTGAGTTACAAACATGACTTTCAGTATCCATAATAAAGCCTCTAATGTCATCAAATGATCGAGATTGGTTATTCATAAAAGAAAAAGGTGGATTTACATTATGGCCTATGTTAAAGAGAATTTTGATCTTTGAGGTTAATGAGATTAATGAATAGTTGATGTTGATCCTACTCTTTGAAACCCTCAAACACCGTTGGTTGATGATACCTTAGTTGGCTGTAATAACAAAAGCATAAGGAACCACATCCTTGATTCTTGAGCACCACTCTTTCTTCTTGTTGAGGTCAGTGCAGTGCCCCTGCGCCCATTAAATTGGCACGTTCTAAGACTAAAGGCGGAGTGAAGTGACCCGGGTGAGAATCGGTAGCTGTTAGAATAATAGTAGCGGTGTGACTTTCTTCTTGAAAAGACTACTGGAAAGCTAGACTGCTTTAGTACTATCACATAAGCCCTTTCTTGGGCAAGTAGTGGTTTAGCAGGACAAAGAAGAGTTCGCAGAGCAACTCTCTTTAATCAAGGACCAAACTTTAACACCACATCGGTTGAACAACTAACAGAGAAAGAAGACTGAGATCCTAAATGAACTAAGAGAAGGTTGCAAGAAGTGAGGTATTTCCCTTTTCCTTCATAGCTATGAACCATAGCCTGCATTACATGATTTTAAATGCCCTTTTTGATCAAGTAAGCAATCTGAACCGATAAATGACACTCTCAAAATTTGAAGAGTTTTTCCATAAGGGTCGAGACTTCAAGAATTAAGTTACTGGTTATTATGTATGCTGATAAAATAAATGCTCAAAAGAAATAATATTTCTTGATAAAGCCTCAAGTTTTGACTTGAGCATCTTGTTTCTTTGAAATTCACAAAAACATCATCTCATCACAGACCATCAAAAGATATACCCAAGATTAGAGATTAAAATTGACATAAAGAACCATAGGAAAAGCAATTTTAATTTTACAATGGGACAATTTTTGTTGTTAAAAAACAAGACAATCAAAGGGTTACATGTTTGAATGGCGTGTGTTGGGTCTTTGACCAAAAAAACTTGATTTTCAAAAAAATAATTTAAAAAAATTGACATTTTTTTGATTTCATTTCAACAATTACACTTAAACAGACATAACCTTTAAAACATGAGAGTTGATTCCAGAATAAAAAAGTTTATCAAACAAGAAGAACATTGATCGAGTTTGTAATCCTTGACACAGATGACATTGACACTTCTTGCACATGCTTGAAAAGCTGACCACCTGGGGGCAATACAGTGGGACCCTGAAAAGGAAAAAAACAATATTTAGATGAGCTGGGGGCAAAGAAAGAATCAAATAATGAGTAAGAAAAGTCCATTAAAGTTATGTTTAGTATTTGGCAATGACAAAAGCCTCTTGATTACAAACAGAAGAATGAGCACATTCAGATCAATTGAGGACAATGTTGTTTAAGAACAATCTATAATCTAGTAAATTGCAGCAACAATTAAGAGTAAAGATGTACCTTAAGGACATCTTCATATCAATATCTGGGTTTACCCTTTGAACCATGGCTATGACTTTTGAAAGATGTTATCACATGACTGCTTTTTCGGAAGGATGCACACCATCAAGATTGACTGTGGGATAATACTGCACTTCAAAGACATTTTTATATTGTCATCTTAGGTTACCCTTTGAAATATGGCTATGACTCCTGACAGACATTATCACACAGTGACATTTGAATGAATATCAAAATGATGCATATCGTTAAGACTGATTATGAGACCATCTATTTTGAAGCCAAGGTGCACTTCATCGCATGAATATGGGTGATAAGATTGAACATCATTGATAATTCTAATGTATTTCTCTTTATGATCTGACTAGACAGGCTGAGAATAATACTAAGCATACAACAATGAGCCTTTTACTGCAAGCTATGAGATGCATGTCTAGACGACTGGATTGTTTCCAAGAAGGCTGGTGATAACATATACTTGAAAAGTATGGTTTTAACTGGAGGCAAGTCCGTGGCTGATTAGCAATCTAAGATGAGGATGATACTAGAAAACCTCTTGATTGGTATTGGCAAGATGCACACAACCAATCAGAGAATAGTTATCAAGAGAATCTAGGAGTTGAATGATTGTTAAGCCCCTTCATGATGAATCAAGCAGCACCACACTTGGGGGCATTATCAAGCTTGATAAACAAAAAGAGTAGTAATCATTATGGATAGCCATGAAGGGCACTGCATTTACATTTGAGTGGAAGACTAGCACACAAATACGCTAAATCAATCAAAAGAACAAATAAGGCTTTGGATAGCACACAAAGACACCCTATGATGATGGAACATCAAGGGGGGGCCCTATATTTCAAACTAGGTAAGGATACATGCATGTCATCTAACATCAAAACATTGCATAAATATTTTTGAATTGTTACAGGAAAGATCCTCAATGAAGTCTAGCAAGATTGTGGACAAAGAAAGAATCAATGAGTAGATAATAACAAAAAATCACATTTTTTTACCCAAGAACAGGAAGAAAATAAAATGAACCCTATCATTAGGAAAATCTCGAAGAAATAAAAAGATCAACCCTGTTATCAAGAAGAGTCTTTAAGTCAACCTTGCAATCAGGAAGCACCGAATTTTCAACCCCGCGATTAGGAGTTATCAGGTCAACCCTGTAATTAGGAAGCGCCAAGTTTTCCAACCCTGACTTCAGGAAAATTCAGTTAATTCCAGTCAGTAAAAAGGACATATGCCAACCCTGCAATCCTGCAAAATCACAAAAGTCAAAAAAGAAAAAATCATCAAGTTAAAAACTTGATCAAACCTTATCATCAAGAAGAAAAGAGAGAGAAACCCTACCATTAGGAAATTCTCAAAAAGAAATAAGCAAGTTCAAACCCTGCCATTAGGAAGAACACACATATTTTTTTGGTTCTGGTTAAAGGAGATCGACAGATGGGATCTCAGGTTAACCCAACCACACAGAGATTTTAGCTTTGGTTAAAGAAATTCACCAGATGGGATTTTAGGTTAACCGAGCTATGACACGATCAAAAGATTGATGTCTTATCCCAAGTGCAGGAGTGTCGAAGTAATAAATAACCTGACAAGACCGGGGTCGAACCACAAGGAGGTGAACTATATAAAATTATAAACAATAAATGAAAAGGAGTTGAAGAGAACTTTTGAGATGTGATATTGATGTAAGGATAAAACAAGGATAAAACAATTGTTAAGGTTAGAGGATCCACTAATGGTATTTTAAATAAGTATAGTATAAACTCCATTTATTTCTTAACTGGAAACCACACACCAAGGAGGTTCCAATCAGATTATAAATTATTAACATGATTATATTAATTATCTTATTTGAGTAATGCCAATACTTGTAAATATTGTCAGGCATTCATGATGATAACTTATGTTAACAATAAATCAAATTCATTTCATAGCACAGGTGTCAGTTATACCATACAGTTGGCTATGAAAAGATCAAGTATTTGTTGTACCAAGGGTTGTTCAACACAAATCTAGATTAACCATGTCACAAGTAAGGTATTATGAGTGAGTAAGATAACAAATACAAATCATGTTAGTATCAAACATTAAAGTCCATGTTGAATTTATACTATACTTATTCTTACATCATTATTGTAACCTTTTCACATCGATATAATAAACTTGGTTAAACATTATGAACAAGAGAAACATAAATAGACTAGATAAGAACATAGTTACGATAAAAAAACATAAACAAGAGATTAATGAAAGCAGAACTTAAACATTATAAAATTATAAAGAAAGAGAACAAGAGCAAGATCTTGATCTAAAAACTAAGATGTCTAAATGTATGGCAAATGCCTCCTTTTATAGCATAAAATTCAAAACTATTGATTTGATGACTAATTATTGAGTGGGTGGCCTCCTCTTGACTTGGTAACAACCATTTTCTTCTTGTCTGAACAAAACGTCATTGCTAATGTCAGAATTTGAACAGATAGTTTGCATGAAAGTTCTAAGCATTTGTCTCAGCTTTCCAACAAAATAAGAATGAGCTCATTTGGACTTGTAGAACTCGAGATATGGGCTGAACACTGAACAGTGTCTTGGCTGCAGGACAGATTCTGACTTCTCTTTTGTTGCTACAATTTGAACTTGAGAACGTCCGTTTTGAATCTTGTACTCTTCATAAAAGTTTTAGGCCTATGTCTTAGCTTTCTATCCATATAAACCAGACCTAAATCCAAGTTTTACAGCTCCATTTATGATCCAATAACTGAATAGTGTTCCAGTCTGAATTGAACCAGCATCTCTTCTTTAAGCTTAGCCATTTCTTTGTCTTTTCACTTTCAATAGTTAAACTCATCAATCAATCCTTTAAATTCTGAGATATGCCTGCATTCAAAATGAGCATTTACCATAAATTAAAGATATCTTATGTTATCGAACTTGTTACTATAAAACATGCTTAAGTTAGGGAATTTAATGACACTTTTAGTGCAATATGATGATATAAAACCATAATAAGAATGCACTTATATAATTTTGGTTCTGGTTAAAGGGGATCACCAGATGGGATCTCAGGTTAACCCAACCACACACAAAGATTTTAACTTTGGTTACAACGAGTCACCAGATGGGATTTCAGGTTGATCGAGCTACACACAGAATTTTGGTTTTGGTTAAAAGAGGTCGCCAGATAGGTTCTCAAGTTAACCTAACCATACATTTCTTTTGGTTCTGGTTAAAGGAGATCGCCGGAAAGGATCTCAGGCTAGCCCAGTCACACACAAACTTTGGTTCTGGTTAAAGGAGATCGCTAGATAAGATCTCAGGTTAATCCAACCACACACATTTCTTTTGGTTCTGGTTGAAGGAGATCGCCAGATGAGATCTCAGGTTAACCCAACCACATATATTTTTTTTGTTCTGGTTAAAGAAGATCTCCAGAAGGGATATCAGGTTAGCCCAACCACACATAGTTCCTTTGGTTTTGGTTAAAGGAGGTCGTCAGATGGGACCTCAGGTTAACTCAACCACACACATTTCTTTTGATTCTGGTTAAAGGAGGTCGCCAGATGGGATCTCAAGTTAACCCACCACACACAGACTTTGGTTCTGGTTAAAGGAGATTGTCAGATGGGATCTCAAGTTAACCCAACCACACACAGAATTTAGTTTTGGTTAAAAGAAATCGCCAGATTGGATTTCAGGTTGACTGAGCTATACAGACACACTTTGGTTCTAGTTAAAGGGGATCGCTAGATAGAATTCAGATTAACCAAACCGCAACATAGATTTTAGCTTTGGTTAAAGGGAGTCGCCAAATGGGATTTCAGGTTCACCGAGCTACACACAGACTTTGGTTCTGGTTAAAGGGGATCGTTAAATGGGATCTCAAGTTAACCCAACCGCAACATAAATTTTAGCTTTGATTAAAGGGAGTCACCAGATGGGATTTCAGGTTAACCAAGCTACGTAGAGACTTTGGTTCTGGTTAAAGAAGATCGCCAAACAAGATCTCAGTTTGACCGATACACTAACATTATCTTAGCATTGGAAGAAAAGTGAGAAGAACCTTACCATTAGGAAATTCTTAAAAGAAAAAAAGTTCAAACCCTGCCATCAAGAAGAAAATTTTTAGTTTCTAGTTCAAGGGAATCGTCAGATGGGATTTCAGGTCAATCTAACCAAAGACAGAATATAGAGGATCGCCAGATCATGATTTTAGAACAAATATGTTGTACATGATTTTGATAGTTAGTTTCTGGTTGAAGGGAATCACTATAAAGACAGAGTTTCACATCAACCAAGTTTTGAGAAGATCAGTTTCGGAGGTTCAGTTTTGTTTATCTATACAAAACTTATTATACAAAGCACTTAACTAGTTTTTGTCCCACAAGTATTGTAAAGATAGAGCATCTGTTGTTACCTATTTTTGGGTCCCCACACAAAAAAGAGAGAAAATACAAAAAAAAATAAAAACAATATATTCAGAAGAAAACAAAAAATAATAGCAGTGAGAAGAGGATACCAAAGCGATTAGAAAATGACCAAAAATTGGTTGAACAGGTTAAAAAATACAAAGATTAAAATTTGACAGTATATTTTCGACTGATGAGAGTATTGTTGAAAAAAAAAATTTAATTTGAGGAAGAAAAGTCCAAAATTAGATGTTTATAAACTCAATTAAATTTTATTTAAGGTTTAATTGAATTTATGGAGGGTTTGATTGCAAGAAAAATTAATTTTTAAGTCAATTTAGGATTTAAGTGGAAGAAATTGAATTTCAGGGGTCAAATTATAATGTTTAAGAGTTTATTTAGTCAAATCAGAGGCTTAATTGCATAAATATCAAAGTATGATAGCAATTAAGGACTAGATTGAAGAAATCCAAAACCAGGGACCTAAATAGAAAAGGCACGTAAATATAGGGACTGGAATTGATTGAGTAAGGGGTTTGATTACATTGTTTTAGAACTTCAGTAACCAAATTTAAAATGGCTATTCCCATCACACAAACGACATCGTTTTCAGAAGCTATTCATCGCCTCCTTCGCCTTCTTCCTCAGGAACCGTTTCTGGAGTAAATGCTAGAAGCCGTTTCAATTGTTTTTAGATGCCGTTTAGTAAAGAGGTTGCGTCTGTGTTTTGTTTAAAACGCAGATGCAACTTGTTAGGTAAAGGAAAAAACACAATTTTACTGTTTATGGGTCCCATAGTGTTTTTGCGTCTGAAACGCAGGGGAAAGAAAAGCAAGCAATTGCTGCTTCTTACGCACTGTTCATGCTAATTAATTAGCATGAACAGTGTAGCCAGCTCCATTGTTCCGGTCGGACCGGTTCTGGTTCAAAGCTCAAAATGCATTGAACTAGGTCCAACCCAGTAAAATAAAAAATAAAAATTATTTTTTATATTTTAATTGTGTTTTATTCAAAACACTAATGTTTAACATTATTCAATGACACTACATAAATTAGACAGAGATCGCTTGATGATGTAGCATTTGCAGAATTTGATCGCAATCCCAATTTTGTTCCTGATTATATTTTACCTAATGTTGTTGCGCGCTTAAGAAACCAAAAAAACTGTAGTCCTTGTCGGATGTATTTCATACGTAATGGAATTGTAGATAGTTTAATGGAACAATAAAAAATATTTTATATAAAGTATTATTTATTTCATGATGTAATAACAATAGTTAAATCTACAATATTTA
>Ga0307513_10005667_pt1 | contig 16442 bp, 30 predicted proteins | sample 15_EM_MG_FD_202174 | JGI IMG/M metagenome (GOLD analysis project Ga0307513, IMG submission 202174) | Populus trichocarpa ectomycorrhiza microbial communities from riparian zone in the Pacific Northwest, United States - 15_EM | ecosystem: Host-associated > Plants > Roots > Unclassified | place... | reverse complement strand
GTGAGAGGGCAGGGCATCGAGGGGCAATTTCCGGCCAGAGGTCATTGCGTTCTTACAAATTCGGGGTGCTGTTCAGCGGAATCAGATAGCCGCCAATGGTATCGATATGGAGCATTAGGAGGCGGCGCCGGTGGCACTGGAATGGGCGGGATGAGCGGAGCTGAGACGGGTGGAATGAACGGTCTTGGGGGCATAGGTAGGTTTGGTGGTTTGGTGGTATCTAATATTCTGCTAAATCGCCCTATGCAACTACTCTCCGTGATCCAAATAATAGGTTGTATGATATTTGTACATTTTTTGCTCTCACGTAATCCTAGAATTGTTGCTTGGCAACATTTTCGTGTACACCTTTTACCGCATGATCGGCTGGCCTTGCGCTCGCCTCATAAACGGCGATAATAGGCTGTTGAGAGAGCTGCAAGACCCAGCTGTTCAGAAAAATAATATGTCCGTGGGGAGCAACCATACCTTTGTGAAAGTACCTGTGAACCCCAAGAAGTAGACCCGTGTCTTACGGTCGTCGTCGTCGTCGCCGTCTGCATCCGGGGCATATATGAAGAGGGTAACACTTCGGACATTCGAAAATTTGGTAGGTCTAACGGTGCATAAGTGTATATTTAACCCTCTGATAGCATGGACAACGGACTTTAAGGCGTATTCCCCCAGGTCGTTTGAAATCGGGATATCGAGTTCCTGCGCACATGGACGGTCCTTGGCATCACCGAAGTCTAAGGTGTCTTGATTAACAAACTGTAAAAAGGATCGTCCCGAGTCAGCTAGAAGACGAGCAGATGGCTCTCTTTCACTGACCAGTTTCGCTTTTCGTGGAGTCAGGTCATCTTGACCAGTTTTGATGATCATAGACGCGATCTTCGCGGACGCATCGATAAATGGGACTCGTATCATCACCTCCTCGTCCGCGTCGCTCTCCAGGTACTACCAAGGTCATTGAGCTTGAGGCGCTCGCGGTCATGAAATTAGAACCATTAACAATACTTACAATTGCTTCATCATTACGTTGATGCCATTGTTTTATGACTTTCTTCGTCTTGTCTACTACATTGTACACGACTACATTATCGTGGTCGATTATTTGGTAAAGGGTACTGCGTGGAATATCCTCCAAAGGGGTTTCATGCGAATGACCATCATGAGAATGACCTTCTGCTTGACAAGGTCCATGTTCGTGGGGCATTTTCGGTCCTTAGTTAGAGGGAAGATGGGGGACAAGTGGCAATGTTTGGCTCCGTTTGCGGGACCCTAGTCGCCTTGCTTGGTAAACGATTGAATAGATCGTGAATTATAGTAATGAACATATGAGTATATTTGGTATAAGCTCTCGACGGAGAGACAGATTGAACTCGGCTTCGTCTCAATGTATAGCGACATGATTAGGTACTGGTACTGGGACAGAGGAGATCACAACTAAGGGGTTGAACGGATCCCCCTAATTTCCCGCCCAATATCCAGCGCTCGCTTCCCTTCGATCCACAACATCGACTCTGTCATCAAACGGTATGAGTAGATCCTCTAGTCCAGTGAATCAAATCGCATACCTTCATAGGTTCGTGGAACGACACACCGAGTCAGGGGTCTCCCGTTTGAACCCCATGTAAACCGAAACTCATTCGTGGTCTTTTCGGTTCCAGTCGCCGGGTCAACCACGTTGGCTTCGACAGCTACATGCTAAGGGATGCAATGGAGGGATCATTCCGGATTCACCTCAGGTATTAAGGGCAGAACTTACCACTAAGAAAGGATTGCCCATCACAGTGTGGGCTATTCTGGACTTGAGCCGCAGGATCGAGCCGATCGGAACAGCAAGCTTGAAGTTGATTTCGTCAAGAGCATAAAACTGCAATGGGCCGCGGGTGAACAGTACTGCGTTGGAATATCCGAGCTCATAGGCGAGCCGCATAAGATAACCTGGACGTTCCATCAGTGAGATAGTATGAAGCTTTGGGATTCGGATTACCTCCAAAGACCTTGCTGTGAACATTCCGTTCTTGTGGGTACATCAGGAGAGTGTTTTCCATTCGTGTCTCACGGATCGGGACAGGTTCGACCCCATCCACAGGATGCATTGGCCAAACGTCAGACCGATATTTGAGGTGCATATTATGCAACAGGGTGGCCTCGTCAGAGGAAGGCGGTACACGGTCCAGCGCCTCCGCCAGTCGCTTCTGACGCCGTTCCCTGAGTTCTGAAAGGGATGTCATTATCATCGAGTTTGTAGGAAATCTGCGACAGTCTACCTTTGCCTCGCGCGAAGAGCGCCTTCTCATCTTCCGTCTCCAAAATTAAAGGGTTTACAGGTCTTGACGTGTCTGTAAACGCATCTCGGCATACCATTGTAAATCGACCTAAATGTCGTCAGTGTGGTTGAGGAAGGCGAGCCGAAGATCATACCGAGCATGATGGTTTCCTCAGCGTCCCCTGGTCCGACTTTTTCCATCTTCACCACGACTTCCATCGAGCTTAACCCTGTATAAATGACCTGACCAGAGAGGCGGATGTCTCCCACGTTTTCCCGAATCAACGGCTTAAGCATGTCCAGCCTGTCGACAGCTGCTGTGACAAAATAAAAGCCACGGCCTTTGATTGTTCCTAGGTTGGACTCTCCGGGCTCCAGGATGTGCTTATAAGCAATGGATCCAGCAAGAGCATCGAGACCTACAGGTTACGTCAACGCAAGGAATTTCGATTACCCCAAATGTCCCACCTTCCATTAGTTTGCTGTGGACAAAAGCGAATAGTATGTGTTGAGAATATTGCCCTATCCCTTGTTATGACAAGACCCTTACCCAGTTCGTATACCGCCATGAGCGTTGGTGTACTGTTCTAACACCTTGGGATCTGATTTGAATGGAAGGATGTACTTTACACGAGTGTTCAGAGTTTGTATTCAGTGTCGAGACAATGGGATCACCTGAGAGTACGAATGGTGCATGTGCCGAGGTGGAAGGTCTGCTGGACCTTTGGGAGGAGGCGACCGCGATCTCTCCCCCTCTGCCTGGCTGCTTGCCATAGTTTCTGCCCAGAGGAGAGGTACCCGAACTGGCATCAAGCTGGACGACCGCCTTGAGTTGCTCGTTATACGCGATCGGTGTGCAGTTCTCACTCACGACCGGAAGGCAGGGTTCGACCGCTCGCCTAAGAATGTCAAAGAAATATGAAGTACTCAGTATAACATGTTGATTTGTTGACGCACGGACGATCTCCAACAAGCGGTCCATATCTTCCACGTTTCGTGTTTCTTCTGCCGGGCGCGTCATGCTGGGACCTTCGGATAGACCGGAAGCAAAATTTCGCAGAAGGGTGGATTTAGGGGGAATTATTGGACGCGCCGCGATGCGTATTGCCCGTGACGTGATCGAACTGGACATGGAGGGGGCCAAGTCCTGTTTAGGAAAGTTCGAAGTGAACAATACGCAGTTGGCAAAATTTATGTATTAACGAAACACGGATTGAACAACTCGACGACTGTCACGACAATGCTCACGCTCCTGTTTACGGGAGGAATAGACCAAGGTTATCAGAAAACCATGACAGGTCAGTTGACCGTCGGTTAGTAATATGAATTATTCCAAAATACGGTCAGTCCGTCAGTAAACGCATCACATCGCATAGTTAGTTACAGTCAGTCACACGGCATACCCACTGCCTACATTCAAGGGTAGATGATCAGGATGTGAACGTGGTTGTCAAGTTAGAGGTACCCAAGAACCGACGACTTGGTCAGTAAGGAAGGAGCGGCACGCGTACGACTATGCTGGAGTTCCCAGGTTAGTGACCACCGTTGGCTGTTTGGTAGTAAGCCGCATAGCTCTGCTGTGCGTTATACCCTGCTGCTCCTTGCTGCCAAGGGTTAGCGGCACCACCATACCCAGGATATCCTCCATAACCCTGCGGATATCCGCTATAGCCTTGTTGCTGTTGTTGCTGTTGACGCTGACCACCAGACGCCTGCACCCACACCTCTGGCCTGCGCCAAGGAGGGATATTCGAGCCAGATGTATCTCCAGAAAGCGCTCCTTCTCTGGCCCAAGGTGCTGCACCACCTCCCGCGGACTTCTCGCCAAGCTCGTTCAGCAAGTTATCGAGGTCATTATCGAAGTTGCTGCCGCTGGGACCACGAGTGAGTGCGTTGCTTGTCGGGGCCATACCAGGACCGCCTGGGGCACCAGGTGGGAAAAGACCGTTGGGATTGTTACGCTGCATACAATCACGTGCCATATGGCCGGCATTGCCACAGGTGCGGCAAATGATGTTGGCAGTAAAGTTGCGCTGCTCGGAACAGTCATATTTACGGTGACCGACACCTCCGCAGTTCTGGCAAATCTGATTTTCGTCGTCGCGAAGCGTACCGTTCAACGCAGCAAGTTCGCGGAGCTGGTTGCGCTTGTGGTCGTTTTGACCTTCAGGGGTGGAAGCTGCCTGTATAGAGAGATTGGTATTTTGGAAAACACGTGATGAAGCAGAAAGAGGTACATACCGTTTCGATAACCCTGTTGATAAGACGGACGCAGTGATTGACTTTGTCCTGCGAGTCACCCATAATTAGACAGTGCAGATCTTCCTCGGCATCGTCTGCAAAAGCATCAGGACGGCCTTTGCCTTCCTTGACGCTGCCTTTGCCACGGATGCTGATCTTAGCCCCACTCTCCTTTTCCATTTTCTTGAGACTGTTGCCACGAGGGCCGACTAAAAGCCCGAAGAAGTTGATCTCTGGAAATTCCTTCACAGGGATGTAGACCTTCTCTTGTGGGCGAAGCGAGCGCTTTTGTTGGTGATACTCAACCGGTGGACGGAAGTTCGGGTCAACCTGTAAAGCCTTTTCGACGAGGCGGACACGTTCTTCCTCGAGTTTTTTCTTGTAACGAACTTCACGCGTGTTAGTTCTGCGACCGTGAGCATCATACGTAGGGGGTGGAGAAGGAGACCTAACGAACGTGCATGAGTATCCGCCTGAATCATGGCAAGGAAAGACGTACCTTTCGCGCTCGGGAGGAACGTAATCGTTCAAGCGGAGCTTGCGGTTGATTTCTTCGAGACGGAGCTGAATTGCGTAGTTGTCCAATTGGGCCTGCGAGATGCCTTGCGAGGAGATGGCGGTGGGCAACCCGGGCAACTCAGCTTTCGTACTAGCCTCTCCCCAGCGACTACGACGCTTGCGAGGCTGGTCGTCGGCTAGATAGGCGTCAGATAGGCTTACACGAGGACCAAGGCAGAGGGCGTTAAAAACAGGTTGCACTCACCTGGGGTGCCTAAGCTCTGCTCATATTCACGTTTCCGTTCGTTACGCTCTGGTTCTTGTGGACGGGCGCGGGGAAAATCGCTTGGCGACGGAGCCGCCAGTTGCGGAGGGGCCTGATCCTCAACGGGGGCGGCGCCGAAGCGTCTCCTGTTGCCAAGAGGGGTATCATTTGTTCCAGTTGTTTTTATTGCTCGCCAGCCGGACATTATCCGAAAGTCGGGACGTGGACGAGGTCAAGAGGTGTTTTCTGAGTAACCAACAAGAGCTTGATCGCCTCCACAACGAACATGGCATCGAAGCGTTCTGCAGATGGTCTGTAAAAATGCAGAAATAGTATTTGATACGTAGCTAATGCTTTAGCCCCTCAGAGGAGCTTAATCCTCCTCCAACTCGTGTCAAGCGCCTGAAGCTTGCTCTGAAACCGGCGCAGGCCTCTCCCGCGCCAGGAGCTGCCGGTGCTCAACCTAATGGATCAGACCAGAATGCGGTGGTGCGCACATTCAAGGATACGTCTGCCTTCTTGCGGCCACAGATGGGTCGCGGACCAACCATCAATTTGAGTGCGCTGCAAAGAAAGGTTGTCCAGGATAAGGCGGCGCGAATTGCAAGCGGACCTCTTCCCACATTGGAGACGGTCACCAAAACCCAGCAACATACGTTATTGGCGGGCATGTTCCGCGGCAAGGACTGGTCCACTCTGCCGCTTAAACCAGATCACGCCTCCCGTCCTCTATGGATCAATCCAGATGATATGACCCTTATATTAGAGGCCTTCTCTCCCGTGGCGGAGCAGGCTCAAGACTTTCTAGTTGCAATTAGTGAGCCCATCAGCCGGTGTGTCGCCTTCTCATGACCTGTTGACAAACCAAGCGCTAACCTCTCTGAAGCCCTGCCTTTATCCATGAGTACAAACTCACGACCTACTCTCTCTACGCCGCCGTTTCCGTGGGGCTGGAGACGAACGACATTATTGAAGTGCTCAATCGCTACTCGAAGGTCCCCGTCCCGGAGAAGATCATTAAATTCATCCGCGATTGTACAGTATCTTATGGCAAAGTCAAACTAGTTTTGAAGCATAACAAATATTTTATCGAATCAAGCCACCCTTCCGTCATCCAACTCCTTTTACGCGATCCGCTCGTCCGTGGTGCACGAGTCATAGACGAGGCCCCAAAGGATCAAGGAATTGCTGCCGTGAAGTCTGCAACTTCACTCCTCACAGAAAAGGCGAATACAGCCCCCACCGGAGCCTCTGCCCCGATCGCAGCCAGGAAGGACGGGGATCTGTTTACTGCTATGATGGGAACCAATAGAGGTGAATAGTACTGTTGTTGCGAGGGGTCATTGAAGTGACCCTTTCCAGATGACTTAGAAGAGGACGATATCAACATCTCCTTCCAAGTTGATGATTCACGCATTGACGCAAGTGGAAAAATCAAATAGATTTGAGTGCATACTCACTTTTCTATATATAGGACGTCAAACGACGATGCAGTGAACTTGAATACCCCACCTTAGAAGAATACGATTTCCGCAACGACCATATCAACGCAAACTTGGACATAGACCTCAAGCCTGCTACAATGATTCGTCCGTATCAGGAAAAGAGCTTGAGCAAGATGTTCGGAAATGGCCGTGCTCGCTCTGGAATCATCGTACTACCCTGTGGCGCCGGAAAGACGTTGGTTGGAATTACTGCCGCATGTACCATCAAGAAGAGTTGTTTGGTGTTATGTACATCTTCGTCAGTCGATACTTACTTCTCTTGTGGATGAGTGCTGACTGAAATGACAGGGTATCTGTGATGCAATGGCGACAACAGTTCATGATGTGGTCGAATGTGACGAGCCAGCAAATATCAGTTTTCACAGCAGAGCACAAGGAGAAGGTATGTCGATAAATTCGTTCTTGTAGCTTGCAACCTGACCCCTCCAAGTTTGCAGGCGAGAGTGGTATCGTCATCTCAACCTATTCTATGGTCGCCAATACTGGTAACCGGTCTCATGACGCCAAGAAAATGATGGACTTCCTCACGAGCCGCGAATGGGGTTTCATCCTGCTTGATGAGGTGCACGTAGTCCCTGCCACGATGTTTCGAAAAGTCGTCACAACTATCAAGGCCCACTCCAAGCTTGGTCTCACTGCGACCCTTGTCCGAGAGGATGACAAGATTTCGGATCTGAACTATATGATTGGCCCGAAACTTTACGAGGCAAACTGGATGGATTTGGCTGCTAAGGGTCATATCGCCAATGTCCAGGTAAATTCTCGATCTCAGTCCGGATGAGAGACTAGATCACTCAATTTTATTCCAGTGCGCTGAGGTCTGGTGTCCCATGCCGGCTGAGTTCTATGCAGAGTATTTGAGACAAGATAACAGGAAGCGGATGCTCCTTTATTGCATGAACCCACAGAAGTTCCAGGCTTGCCAATACCTCATCAAATATCATGAGGACCGTGGTGACAAGATCATTGTCTTCTCGGACAATGTCTTCAGTTTGATTGTAAGCACATTTGGGCTGTAATGGAAAAGGCATTGTTGACTTAACCTTCCCAACAGACTTATGCGACCAAGATGAACAAACCTTTCATTCACGGTGGAACTCCTCAACCAGAACGAATGACCATCCTCAACCATTTCCAGAACAACCCTGCTGTTATGACGATCTTCTTGTCCAAGGTTGGCGATACATCCATCGATCTGCCTGAGGCTACTTGCCTTATTCAAATCTCATCACATTTTGGTTCTCGTCGACAAGAAGCTCAGAGACTCGGTATGTTTAGTCTTGCCATTCTGAGTTTTCCCCCCTCACTGTCATTGTAGGTCGAATTCTTCGTGCCAAGCGAAGGAACGACGAAGGTTTCAACGCTTTCTTCTACTCCCTCGTTTCAAAGGATACGCAGGAGATGTACTACTCTACGAAGCGGCAGCAATTCCTCATTGACCAAGGGTACTCATTCAAGGTTATCACGGAACTCGAAGGCATGGAGAAGATGCCTGGGCTCGTATACACGAACCGGAATGAGCAGATCGAACTCCTACAAACTGTCTTGATTGCTACAGACAGCGAGGCAGACCTCGGTACGGACGTCAAAAGCAGCCTGGACGACTTGGCCGGCACAGTGACCACCAAAGACTTTGGTTTCCCTGGCGGGAAGAGGACGATGGGTAGTCTCACAGCCGTTTCTGGTGGTTCACACATGAGCTACCGCGAGCAGACGAAGGCTTCGAACAAGGGAGCTTTGCGCGAGGCCGCGTCGAGTGCCTCAGCGCCGGTGAGGAACAAGTTATTCGTGGATCGAGATAAGAAGAGAGACAAGATAAACAAGGAAACGAAAGGACGTTGATTGTGGCATTTCGTTTCGTACCCGAATTGTGGACTCTGGCAATGAAGCAAACTAGCACATGTAGAACCGAACTAATTCTTTTATGGTATTTACCAATGCGAATGTGAAATGTTGAAGTCTACACCCTGATTGGCGTTCCACATTGCCGGCTTTGCTTGGGCGTTGGACCTGACGTCGTTGTGGCATTGGACGATGAAGCGTTGGTTCTCCTTCCAGCGCGACAAGAAACCAGGTCCCATAGTTCCTCCACCATCAACACCTACTGCGAATTATTCTCCCGTTTCAACTAAGAAGTTCGCGACACTTGCTAAGGAACGGCCCAGGTGTACAGCACCAGCAAAGCCTCTACCTAGTGAAATATGGCACGAGTTGACTATACTCGCAACTGAGAGCGGCCTACTCATACGGCCAGTACTACCCGAGGCAGCTATGCAGTTAAGGATTAGCTGGGGAAGGGACGGTGGAGTAGCACCGGTCAAGGCGACCAAGGAAGACGAACACAATTGGTCCACTGGTGCCACTGTGTACGGTCTGGTCGGGATCCTGTCCTTATTCTCTGGTACGGTCGCTCCCGAGGTGGAGAATGACTCGCTGATCGCGCTGTAGCCTCGTATTTGTTGGTTGTCAGTGCTACTACGGACTTAGGAACATGTAGGTGTCCGAATAAACCATTCGTGCATATGCTGATTCCATGTCCAATAGTATTCGACCCGTCAAGACCTGTCTATGGTGTCAAGGCGGTTACCTCCATTCCTCTCGACTACGCAAGAGCTAATACTGCCATTAATGCTCTAAAGTCACGTAATACCAAGCCAGCCGCTACTAATGCCGAACCCGAAAGCAAGGAGTCGGATGCTGGGAAGAGTGCTTCGCTTCATGTTAAATGGGCTCCTCGACAATCACCCTCAGTTTCTATTCCGAATGGAGATGCCATTTCCGTGCAATCGGGGTCTCCTACTTCTTCCGGAACCTCCACCCCGATCTCGGCTAACACCCCCGTTTCGCCGTTCCCCAAACTGCTGGCGGAGCGGCTCTCTTTCTGGAAGGCAAGACGTATACCCAACGTCTCTGCCACCAACACGGCAGATGGAACGTCCGAGGTGGCCATCAATGATTTGATGGAAAGCATGAACCAAGGCGCTGTTGAACCTGGGGAAGTACTGGACACAATCATTACGGCTGCAGCACCTCCACCTCAAACTGTTGAAGAGCGCCACTCCGAACTGGAGGAAAAGGTCGTAAAGGAGACCATACGGCAATTCACCCGAGGCGGAATGTACTTCTCATATGCCTTTGGTACGCCTTTCCGGAGAGTGTACCATTCCACATAGCCCTGACCCAGTTGACGCTTTAGACCTCTCAAACTCTCTTCAACGGAAGCGACAGCAAGTTGCCCGGCTTAAGCGGCAGAGTGCTCTCCTCCAGGACTTGGAAGCCCTTGGGGATTGGTCCTCTCTCGCTGATTGCGAAAGTGCGGACCCATTCAGTGAGCCCCATCACAATGCCCCTCTTTGGAAACGCGTCGATCGCAAGTTTTGGTGGAACGAGCACCTCTTGAAGCTCTTCACTGACGCCTCGGTAAGTTTCGGCCCACTTTGTCCATAGCACCATGCTGAGGTGGATGAACACAGCTGGATCAATGCATTTTGCCAATCCTTCAAGGCTACTTCCAAATTTCCTCCTTCCATGTCCCTGGTCCATCCGACCCTATTGATCCACCTGAGAATACTCCGAAGGACACAGGGCTTGCCGCTGCTACACCACGACCGTCCACGGACACGCAGGAATTGGTTCTTGACCAATCGGCACAGAATTTAATCAAGGTCGACTATGTCATCATCTCTCGGCGGTCAAGAGAGCGAGCAGGTCTCAGATTTCAGCGAAGAGGAGTGGATGACGATGCCAATACAGCAAACTTTACTGAGACGGAGACGCTTATGAGAGTGGTCGTGAGTGTCAAGTCGGCAATTAACGCTATTTGGGGTACTAAATGGCTGATAGAGGGAGGGGAAGGAGAATCTATTCTCCCATGTTCAAATACGAGGCTCAAGTTAGTTTGGCCGAGTCAGTCGTTGAACGGTTTGCTGATTTCTCTCTTATAGTACCCCTGTACTGGACGCAGACTAGCTATGGTCTGAAGCCGGCACCGACACTTGATCCAGAACGTACACCGGAACAGAACCTCAACGTTCTCAAGGCACACTTCGAGAAGTCGGCTCGGCGTTACGGGCCAATCGTGAGCGACTCCCTCTAGAAACTGTGCATTCGAATGGACTAACTTCCGTAGACTGCCATTAACCTCGTGGAACAACATGGAAAGGAGGGGGCACTGTCAGACGCGTATCGAGAGAGGATGCACGAGTTGCACTCAATAGATGCTCGGTACGTGCTTTCGTCAATGTGTAGTGCATTTATGTTCAACTTATGTTCTAGGTATCATGAGTTCGACTTCCACGCAGAGTGCAAAGGCATGCGGTATGAGAACATATCAAAGCTCATCTTCCAAGTGGAGCGGACGTTCGAACAACAAGGGTACATCGGTCGTGAAGAAGACTATACGCACGCCTAACGGTTACCTTGCAGATTCTTCTGGGTGTCAGACTCAGTCGTGATGTCCCAACAGAAAGGCGTCTTCCGTGTCAACTGCATCGACTGTTTAGACCGTACCAATGTTGTCCAGTCAGCCTTTGGGAGGGAAGTATTAAGTTCTCAATTGGAAGCTCTTGCACTTTTGAACCCTTCTGATGGGGGACGTTCAGAGGCTGAGGTAGTGTTCAATGATGGTGAGTCGGGATGTGATTGAGTGGGTGCACGCTCATTATCTAAATAGTCTGGGCCAACAATGGTGATGCTATTAGTCGGGCTTAGTACGTGTTCGTTTCCCTGGTGTCTCTGCATGACTGACTTGAGGCACTCAGCGCTGGAACCTCCGCCCTCAAGGTGTGTAGAAGTGAATTATTCAATCTGGTGTATTTACAGAAATATTCCATTAGGGAGACTTTACGCGCACAGGAAAGCGCGATCTCACAGGGCTGCTGCACGATGGAATTAATTCGCTCTCCCGGTACGTCTTACATCACACTGAGCTTTACCACACTTATTATTTTGAATCCAGTGTCTATTCTGCCACTTTTAGCGACTGGTTCTCGCAGGCGGTCATTGACTACATGCTCGGCTACAGAGGGACCAGCGTATTCGCAGAGTTCCTGCTCAAACTCTCTACCAGTGATCCAAGGGACATGTTTCGACTGTCCAAGATCCGTGCAGCTGCGATCGAATCTGCCACGGAGATTGTCGTTCTGGATGGCGAAGAGTACAAGTTTGGATGGACGATGCTCTCGCCGGTGGACTTTAATGTTAAAATCTCGGACAAGTTTGAAGAGAAGATCCTGTTGGTGGTAAGTGACAGGCGGTTCGCAGCGCTGTGGGGCTATTTTTACTCATCAGGTCGATGCAGACTTCCAAGGCTATGTATATCATCGTACGTGACTTGGCGACTTGTACATGCTATTACCTACTTACCCGAAGTACAGAGCTATGATTACAGCCTCGACAAAGTGAAAATGTTCACGCGTGTACCATTGGGTGACATTGTGGGCATCCAAAAGGGTACGAAGAGCACCGCCTATCCACTTAATTACGAGCTAACCCCCAGCAGGCGCCTACATACTTTCGACCCTTAATCAGGGTACTCGGGATCCGGCGAACAACTACGGATTTGTAATCACATACCGATCGACGCATCAGGACACGCGGGTGACGAGCTACTCGGTCCGCAACCAGCCGGTGGTCGGGCACAGTCAGCCGGGGACCCCAGACTCAACTCCGGTGCAGCCGTCAAGCGGTCGTCCAGGAGGCAAGCTATCGCTTTCGCAGATTCTGTCCAATGTGTCTGGCGGGGATGAACTGGTGTCGGTTGCATTCAAATCGATGCCCGTTGACCCTGCGCGGTGGCAGATGATTGGAGGAGGCGGGGCCGGGGAAGGTTCGCGGAAAGGGCCGGAGACATGCAAGGAAGCAGTGGAAGAGATAGTGATGGAAGTGAAAGTGGTGTGTGAAGATGCAGGAGTGGATGATGATGAGGGATTCATTACGGACAAGGACATCGTAAGGTGCGTGGCGTGCCGAGCGCGGCACGGAGTGAAGTGGCTGACCGATGGATGTGCCTAGCGTGGCGGAAGCGCACCGATCGACGACACTGTACGCCAAGTTTGAGTACAGCCTGAAGCGACTGTTGTGGCTTGGGGGGTGATAGGGGCTGAGGAGATAAGGGGGATAAGAGTAATGAGAGTAAATAATGTAATAAATATTAATTACGATTAGGGTATTGAGGTATTGTAATTTAAATGTTAGGTGCCGAGGTGGTCTGCCGCTGTGCCGAGGCAAGGATTGAGTTTTGCCGAAAGATAGTAGGCGCGGTTTACTGCTTAGACCCGTCCTCCGACTGAGACACGATTTCTACAGATGGAAGACGGCTCAGACCAACGCACTCAGTCCCTTCACAGGCATTCCCAGCCCCTCCCCCGTCTTTCCCTTCCTCCAACCCCCCAAAACGGGCTCCCGACGCCGACGCCGACCACCCAGCGCTCCCTCTCCTCCGCCACGGCGACCCACTCCCACTACATCCAGCAGAGCCTCGCTTCCCAGGTCGGATACAACTCTTATCCCCCCCAGAACCCCTTCGTTCCCCTCGCTCCAGGCCCAGGACCAAAGGACCCGCGGGCTACCGCTCTACAGAACCTCAAGCGCAAGAGGTCGTCGGAACATCACATCACCAGGCACACCTCAGAGGACGGCAGCGGCAGTGACCACAGCTACCCTCATACCCAAATCACACCTTCTACCTCGTCCAAGCACCTTCAGGCAGCAGCGGATCTCAAGAAGCGAACCAAAACTCAAAGGGCCTGTGACAAGTGCAGGACCAAAAAGATAAGGTGCTGTCTACCACTCACAAGTCATCTCCATGAGTCATCTGTTGTTAACTTTTGCGTCATATCTTAGGTGCGACATCCTTGCCGACGAAGACCCGCCGCGATGTGCACATTGCAAACAGTACAACTACGAGTGTACCTTTTTCCTCCCTATCACTGAAACACGCTTCAAGAAGCGTAAGGCGGACGAGGAAATCCACGCCCCCCTCACCGCCAATCGCGGCGGCGAGAATCAATCGCCGGCAAGCGCCGACAAGCGTGCTGATGGTTCCAACGGCGAGGTCCGTATTTACGGTGTGTCTTCCTCACTGGCGCTGAGAACCGCTTCCAATTCTTCCTTCCGACTCAATCCACCTACCTCAGGGCCGACTTCACTCCCCTTTCTCCTCCATTCCACCGCCCATCTCCCCTTACGTACCTTGGGCAGCGGCTCTGAATCCAATGCCACCAAGATGCTCTGGAACGTCGGCAAGGCCGGCGACTCGCTCATCAGGGTTTCCTACTCGGTAGTCGACCCCGGCATACCTAAGGTCCCAGAAAACCGCATAGAACGCGACATCGTCGAACGCCTCGTCAATGGATATTTCAATAGCATCGCCCCTATGTTCCCTGTAGTCACCAAAGCCGAATTTCTCGCCAACCCCAACCCAGCACCTGTTTTGCTCTATGCCATTTGCTGTGTCGCTGCCACTCAACGGAACACACCACCGGGAACCCTGGAAGCGATGCGTTCCGCCGTTTCGAGTGTGATGCGTGCCGAGGACGTGATGACGACTGCCTCGTTGCCAAATGTGCAGGCTCTGCTTATCCTGGGGATGAATGGGGACTGCCACTCTGGATCGACCTACAACGCCATGTCCGCGGCTTGGGCTCGATCCGGTGTGGCTATCCGTATGGCCCAGGACCTCGGTCTCCATCGGGCCGAAGTCGTGAAGCAGGATGTAGAGACGCGCCGGAGGGTGTGGGCAGCGTGTGTAGTCACCGATCGATGGTATGCCGCGGCCTTTGGTCAGCCTCTCGTGAGTATCATATACGCCGCCAACCATTCAGTCGTTTTCAACCCCTTTCAGATGATCGATGTGACAGATTGCGACGCTCGCCTTCCTACACCAGATGACCAAGGTATTGGTTACCTTAATGCCCTCACTCGACTCAGCATGATACTGGGCACTGTGCTCAAAACTATCTATAGGTCTGTCCACCCCCCTAAACTGCCTAGCTGTAGTGAGCTCACTCCTAACACTCTAGCCCAACTGGCCTATACACTACTCGTGATCCCGAATTAGAGGAGATTCTTGCGCAACTCGAGCTTTGGCAACAAAATCTACCGCCGGAGCTTTGTTTCCACGGTCCAGACTCCAACCCCGCCGCGGGTAAGCATGCTTCTCAGGCTGGCACGTAGCCGAGATTCACCCAGCCTCCAGGGCTGCTTCATTTGTTCTATGCGTGTGTCTGCATGATGTTCTGGAGGGTTTTTATGCGCATCAGCTATCAATGTCCTGCGCACCTCAAATTTGGATTGAACATCAAAGCGTGGTCGAGGCTGGTAGAAACGTCTCGAGATGCTATTGTGTGGCTTGATAGCCACGACAGGTTCTTTGACACTTGGTTCCTTGTCGCCTACTCGCTTGTCAGTTGTGCATTGGTTCAGGTGAGCACAGAACCGGAGTTCGCCTCTCCATTAACGCTAATATCCTTTGTTCCAGTACCACACCTGGGCGCGGAGGCAGGATGCAAATGCCGTGGCGACCCTGCGGTTGCTACGGAACTGTGTTAAACGATGGGAACAGGCACAAGCCTACGGAGAAGTCTCTGCCAGACGGAAGGTCAATCTGATTTCCCATCTCCCTCCCACTTGTCGTCACACGTATCGCTGATTTTCCTTTTACATACAGACCGCCGAGATTCTGACGCTTCTGTTTGAGGCGACCCAGTCGCCCCCTCTCGCGCCGGATCCCAATCGGCAGACCGTCAGCACGCTCGAGCCGACTGCTGGCACGAGACCCCGTATCGATAGTTACGCTCAGATCAAGTGGGAGCAGGATCCTTCCCTGCCTGGTGGCGGAATTTTTGTCACCAAAGACCCCAAAGTCAGGAAAGAACTTTCTGATATCGCTGAGGGTGTCATTGTGAACGAGTCCACGCCGACGGACCCCCGGCGCGACAGCCAGACGCCCGCTGATGGCCAAGGAGATTCGACCACCTCACCTGCCACTGAAAGACCGCTTCCTGCAGCCTCCACAAGCGCCTTTGCTAATGCCAGCGTCCCTCAAAGTAATGGCAATGGCTCGATCGACAATTCAGATCTCGATACCTTCAATATGTTTGAGGGCGTCCCTGGCAACATGTTCGACTGGAGTGCGTTCTCCTCCATATTCTTCTGCGCGATCTGACCCTGATTGTTGTCATTTAGGACGCTGGGACGAATGGTTGCAAAGTATCAACACTCTAGAGCCTATTGTAGCGGATGGTGCCAGCGACGTACCCCCGTAAATCGATCTGACTTCGGACTCGGACTCGGACTCTCCAAAATAGCTCTCCAAAATAGCTCGGTCTGCCTCATGCTCATGCGTGCGGATACAGGTAATGCGGTCGTTAGCTGTCTCTTTTGTTTGTCTCCGTCGGGCCTCGCCGAGTGTGGACTAGATGAACCCGTTATGTATAGTCTATCGCGATTTGTGTTCTCCCTTTTCCTTTTTCTCTTGTGTATTTTCGGGTTAATGGTACATGGTAATTGTCCGGGGTGCCAGCTCCGTGACTGAAATCTCTCCCCTCTGCCATTCCGATGGCTGGGACATTGGACGAATACCATGCGAAAAGGAAAGAGCTCGTGAACAAGGATGTGTCCTTGAGGCAAGATCGGGCCAAGTATACGTCGATGAGCGACGTCGAAAGGTCAGCGGAGG
>Ga0307513_10005666_pt1 | contig 16442 bp, 11 predicted proteins | sample 15_EM_MG_FD_202174 | JGI IMG/M metagenome (GOLD analysis project Ga0307513, IMG submission 202174) | Populus trichocarpa ectomycorrhiza microbial communities from riparian zone in the Pacific Northwest, United States - 15_EM | ecosystem: Host-associated > Plants > Roots > Unclassified | place... | reverse complement strand
AGCTTAAGAATAAGCACTGAAGAGATGAAGCTCCCACCTGGACAAAACACCACAACTTGAAAAATCAAACATGTATATTTTGGAACTTGATGAACAAATTCAAGTTCAAGAAAAGATATGATTTTGCTAAGTAGCTTATTTAATAAAAACATATATAACTTTTAATTTGCTTATTGAATCAAGCTCAAATGTTTCTAAGAGATTTTATACACTTAATTTTATAATAGGTTAACTCGCTGTAATTATACGAGATCAAGAAGATCTTTAAAATAGCCTTAGAAAATATTTTTTTTTAGTTTTAGTAATTTTTATATATATATTTTTAATTTTCAGCCTTCAAGTTTTTCTATTTATTTATGTTTAATATTTTTTTTATTCTTTTCATGAATTTTATGTTTTTGGATACTTTAATTTTTAATACAGATAGTTTAGATAAGACAAGCATGATATTTTAAATTGTGTTTCGCTCTTTATATAAAATTTCTAATCTTATCAAGAATATGTGATGATCCAATCTACTTCTAAGTAAGATTATCTGTATTTTAAAAATAAATTTTTTTTAGCTCCATTGAATGTTTTTGAAAAATGGACATGAGAAGTCATGCCGTGGAGGCAATTGTAATTGTTTGTTACATTGCTATCATTATATAAAAAAAGCTATCTAATAAAACTTGCCATTATTAGAACTACAGTGTTTTTTTCAAAATATAGTGAATATGTAAATAAAATAAAATACAGACTAAATATTGTTTTTAAAAAAATTACAAGAACGAAAAAAAAAACATTGAAAATGCATTCATTACATCACTAAAAAAATTTGCGACCAAATAATCAAAAGATAATGAATTATTTATATTACATTATATCAAAAATAAATAAACGTCAAATTTAGTAAGGAAATTGAAATATTCAAACTTGTCGTCAATGTTAAGTCTGTTTCCAGATTTTAAAGTTTGATCACCTCAAATATAACAAAAAAATATATATTACGTTACATCATATTAAATGTATTGTGAAAATTAAGCTGTTTTTATTGCCGAGAAGTGATGTAATGTAGTCATCGATCGCTATAGAAACTTGGAATGTTGTTAGAAAGAGATATGAGATAAAAATATTTTAGTCAATAATATTCTAGCCACAAAAAATTAATTGAAGGGTAAAACCAAGAAAAAACTATTAAAAACTTTAACGGATCAAGATCTAAAAATAAAAAACATATTCGACTAGTGGGTGAACTCCTTAAACATATGAACCAAGTAACTCGTGCTAGCACGCCAAACTTGTGAACCGGGTTATAGACTTCAGTGGAATTATAATTTTATTTTCCAAAACTATTTTTTATTTAACTACATGATAAAAAAAAGTATATGATCGTAAAATAAAACACCAACCTAATACTGTGATACTGTAAAAAATTAAGCAACAAATTAAGATCAAAATATTTAACATCGCAACACAGGTAGTTTACTTTTGTTGTGTTTAATGAATTTCTCTATCAAAATAAATTTATAATAGAAACTGACATACATATAAAATTTATTGAATAAAAACAAAAAATAAAAATGAAAGGATGCACATATAAAAAATCTTATAAAAAAATCAATATTAAAAAAAAACAAATTTAATCTATATAAAATTAAGAAAAAACTATAGATGAATTATACCTACCTCTTTAAAAACTAAACACTCAATATCATTAAAAAAATCATCACAAACTAATTAAAATATAAACCCAAAATTTATTTGAAAACAAAATATCAACTAATACATTATTTGTTTTTTAAGCAATGGCTCGCACACGAGACTATATATTTTATTCTTTTTAATGGGGCGAACAATGCATTGTCTGATCCATGCATTAGGGAAAAAAATGATTTGCCGCCTGCATAAAGAGATAACGTGTTGACTATTCACCCTAAAATTCAGCCACTGTGATGGCTAAAAAAATAAGATCCTTTGTTTTTGTACCCAAAAACTTATATTTGGCCCGAAACACCAATGAAACACCATAAAGACATTGTTTAACTAATCTATGGCCATGAAAAACACATAAAAACAACCCTAAAACTTGAAATTCACTTGAAATTAAAGAACTTCCCGAGCTCATCTATGATTTTTTAGGTGTTTTTAAGGTAAAAAAAAACCTAATCTTAACTCCCCTTATCATATGAAACCATTTAACATAAAAACGATCATTTTGGTGGCTGAATTCCTTTCCAATGGACATTTTCTCTCTCTAAGTTGGAATTTGACAACCTCCTCTCTCTCCCTCAACCAAAAAAATACTGAAAATGAGGAAAATGAAGTTTGATACTAAAATTAAATTTTGTAAAAAGGGTCTAGTAACCTAATAGCTGAAAAAGATGGGGTCTCAAATGGATTTTTGACAGAAATTTTCAATTCGCCTCCATGTTACCCATTTTTTTCACTTCAATCATTTTGTTTTTCAATTCAACCCTCCCTTACAAAAAACCAACATGCATTAAAAAAGAAAATTTTTAAAGGGGTTCAATGGTGCAAAAACAAAGTTCGTGGACCAAATTGAAAATTTTAAAATATTGCACTATTGTAATCCATAATAAAATGTGAGGGTGAGCAATGTTTTTGTGAACAATAAAAACACCACACATTTTAGCTTTATGTACTAGATATGTGAGCTATGCTACGCCGCAGATTAGGCCAAACGTTTTCCAATGCTAAAAAAGGATATTTAAGCGACAATAATTCAAGACAACCCGGGTTACATTAACTAAAATACGGCCTAGGATACGAGACTACAAGAACTTTAAAAAAGAAAAATGAAAGGAAATTGTAAAGTTCAAGGCCTAATAACCTAATGTCATAAATAAAAACAAAAATAAATCTTCATAGAATACAACGTCGAAGAAGAAAACCTGAGTCAACTCGGGGTAACTTGACGAACCAACAACCCTTAATATGAAATCAGGATAAAAAAAAAAGAATTTCAAAAGGATGACCTAGTAAAAAAACTAAAGTTCAATAAAAAAACATCAAAATACCCTAATCCAATATGGGTTAACTTTACCAACCCGCTTTTGAAATAACTAAACAACAAGAAAAGTGAAAAAAAATGACAAAGCTCAAAGACAAATAAGTTAATGGAAAATGATGAAAATGAAAAAAAAAAGTCATAAAAAATTGAGGGAAAATATTTAAGTCAATCCAGGTTAATTTGAGAAATCCGCAACATGCGACATGAGATTTGGATAAAAAAAATTAGACCTCCAAAAGAAAGGCCTAACTAATATGGATTAGCCTATATATACCAGCAAGGACCCATTACATGTTCAAAATGGGCCAATGACTCGGTCCAAGACAAAGGCAATTAAAAAGGCATTGAATGCATTGGTGTTGAAGGTTTTGATCAAGTTAGATTTGAAGGGTCCATTGAAGCATTAAGAGGAGGTCTAGTATGCAAGGAGATTATTCCAACAACTTTAATTGTATTTCCTAGTATTAGAAGGATCCTAAGAGGTGGAAGAAGAGGGGAATTAATACCAGCAATATGGAAGGCTACCTTTCTTTTAGTTTCTAGGATTAATGGGTTGCATGGAAGGTTATAAATAAGCCGTGAACTAGTTCCGTAATATTTTCTTTCCTTCTCTTCTTCTCACGGCGGAACAAAAACTTTGTTTTCAGCTAAGATCCAAAACTTGTTTGGATCATGTTATAAGCTTTTTAGTTTAGGGTTTTTGGGTTAATTTTGTAAGTGGGCCAAATCAGTCCAAAGGTAGATCCATTAGGGTCATATTTTCATAAGTATTTAAACCCTTGTAAAGGCTAAAGATGAGACTTTTTCATTAATAAGAATTCATAATGTTTTTTTTTTTGTAAGAGTGATTCTTGCATTCTTCAGTTCTTGAATGAACTAAATCTGACTTATCAAAAATTAATTGGCTCCATGGAGTCATTCGACTTCATTTAAATAGTGTTGGTGCCTTGAGACAAGTTTTAATTGTTTCACACTCCTATCAAACCTATTTCAGCTTTCAGGGTCAGATCTTAATCTTGATTGTGAGTTATGTGACCATGTGATCATGAGGTTTGGATCAATTTGTATTAGAGCTTGGCTCCAAAACACGGTCATATCCTTATGTTATTTTCATGTTCTTTGTGTTCCTTTAAGTATTTTAGTGTTTGCGTCGTTCATCTTCTTCTTTTTTGTGTCTACGACATCTAAGCAAAAAATAAAGTAATATTTCATCTTGTTTCTATCTCTAATCATATTAGTAGAATAAAAAAATAAAAATAAAAAAAATGATTAGATGAGATTTAAAGGTTGATTCAATTTTGCCGAAGAAACACAACTCTTATTGAACCATAAACAAACCACCTCAAAATCAATTGAAACTTCATGTTCTATCTACTGGGAATGAGATTGCACCATGTATTAAATTTGGGCTTATTTTGATATCGTTTGCTTGAGTTTTTAATTCAAGGTTTAATTCTACTACAAACTAATTATACATAAGAGAACGACCTATATACTGAGATTTTTTTTGGTATTATAAAACTAAATATTGAATTTGCGGTCAGTCCAACATCATTTGATCTGGGTTTCATTTCTGGTACGTAAAAATTACGTAACATGTCAGATTTGCGTTAAGCTCCAAAACATGATCCTTACTGTTTGTTTTCATCCAAATCTTTTTTTTTCTATTATAATTGGGTTATTTAGGAGTCAAATAATTGTTTTCGCTAATTTTTGCTTCCGTTTTTATTTCATGTCTTCGTCTTATCCACAATTTGTACGAATTTATATTACTACTGGTGAAGTCACAATCATAGTTTTGTTTTTCTTTATTTTCAGTATATTTATTGATTCTTGAGTCTGAAAAATATAATTAAATTATGTTGTGAAGGCTACTAACTTTGATTTGTTGATTTCAATTCCTAAAGAACCAAAAGAAAACAAATTGTGAGGTAAAAGGCGTAGAGCTTATTAGAGTGAAAAACCTTGATTTTGATGTGAAACACAAGAGGTGTGAGGATATATTTTATGCTACAAACCAAAGTTTATAGATTCAAAGATTGTTTGAAAAACAATGAATCAGCGACACAAAACATCGACGTCGCTTTCCAATTGTGAGCCATTGGTCAACAACTTGAGCTCTTGTCTAAGACATACAAGGATTTGAAAGACGAGGTGAATTCGATAAAGCAACAGAATAATAGGGCTGATTGCCAAGGAAATACGGTGTGAAGGGCCATATGGAATATCATATCTGATTTTAAAGAGTTTATTGACGAAAATATAGACGTGGGTGAAGATGATAATGAATTTGTATCTGTTAGCCAAGGAATTAGGTCTAGACTGTAGGGATATGATGAATGTGAATTTTTGTGGCATGGGGAATTATGAAGATATGGACGGGGACTTGAACTCTATTAAACTGAAAATCCCTAGCTTTCAAGGTAAAAACAACCCCGATGCATATTTGGAGTGGGAGAAAAAGGTAGATTGGACTTTTTATTACCATAGTTATTCTGAATAAAAGAAGGTGAAATTAGTGGTCATTGATTTTATAGAGTATGCAATTATTTGGTGGGGTCAGATTGTAATTAGTAGGAGGAATGGGGAGCGACCCGTTCAAACTTGGGGGGGATCAAAGTCTTAATGAGGATACGATTTGTGCCAAACCACTATTATAAAAACCTATATTTGAAGCCACAAGGTTTGAATCAGGGTTCCAAGTTAGTTGATGATAATCACAAAGAGCTGAAGATAACAATGATTCAGGCCAATATCGTTAATGATAGAGAAGCCACCATGGCTAGATTTCTTAATGGGTTTAATCAGGACATTGCCAATGTTGTTGGGCTACAACACTATATGCAGCTAGAGAATATGGTTCACATGGCTACGAAGGTGGAGAGACAACTTAAAAGAAAGAGACATATTCGACCAACATTTAATTCAGGTTCTTCATCATCTTGGAAGCTAAATATGAGGAAAAAAGGTACTATCCAACCGAGGTCTTTTGTTCCTTCCAAAATTTAAACACCAAAGGCTAAAGTTAAGGTCCCTACTGGTTCCAAAGGTAAATCTGAAACTCAACCTAAACATACTTGTAATGTTAAATGTTTCAAGTGTTAGGAACATAGACATTATACTTCAGATTTCCTAAACAAGAGAATCACGATGATTAGAGATAGTGATGATATTAAATCTAAAAGTGACAGATTTGATTGTGAAGGCATGTCACCATTGGGGGATAGTGAAGGGGATGAGTAAGCATTACTTGTTAAGGAGTCCTTGGTTATAAGGCACACACTTCAGGTTCAGGTAAAGAAAGATGATAGTGATTAATAAAGGAAAAACATCTTCCATACACGATGTTATGTTCAAAATAAAATGTGTAGTTTGATTGTTGATAGTGGAAGTTGTACTAATATGGTTAGCATTACCCTTATTAGTAAACTGAATTTGTGTATTGTTAAGCATACTAAACTATATAGATTGCAATGGTTAAATAATAGTGGAGAAATGAAGATTACTAAGCAAGTTGTGGTTCCATTTTCTATTGGAAAGTATGTTGATCAGATTTTATGCAAGCAATACATGATGGTGTTCGAAATAGATATACGATTATAAAAGATGGTAAAACCATCACCCTTGTACCCTTTGCACCCAAACAAGTGTATGATGATCAAATAAATTTATAAAAGAGCATAAGGCTGTGAGGAGAGAAAATAAAAGTGAGGAACAAAGAGAGAGAAAACAATCAGATTTGGCCAGATCTCAAAACACTATATCTACCCTTCGGCCAACCAAACTAATCCGTGTAAACATTTGGCCACCACTCCAAAACAACTAGACCATTTAGCCACCACCCAAAGAACCCCAAACTTGGCCGAGAATGGAGGTAAAATAAAAGGAGTAAAGAAAGTCAGTAATTATGATGAGATTTGTGTGGAAAAACTGAAGAAGCAACCCATTTTTTTATACTAGAGAGGGTGAGGTTAAATTTGTATTTTTCACTAACAAGACAATGATTTTACTTGTGTACAAGAAGACTTGCTTTAATACTAACCAGATTGACCATTGTGTTCCTAGTGTGGTTGTTCCTTTGTTGCAAGAGTTTAATGATGTGTTCCCTGATGATATTCCTAGCGGATTACCACCATTGAGGGGGGTAGAGCATCAAATTGATTTCATTCCAGAGTTTCAATTCCTAATTGACCAGTTTATAGAAGCAATCTCGAGGAGACGAAAGAGCTTTAAAGGTAAGTTGATTAGCTAATGGAAAAATGGTACATTTGTGAGAGTATGAGTCTATGTGTTGTACCCGTGCTCATTGTGCCTAAGAATAATGGAATATGGAGGATGTGTGTTGATTATCGAGCCATCAATAACATAATAATAAAGTATAGAATCTCATTTATAGGCTTGATGACATGTTAGATGAGTTACATGTATCCTGTATTTTTTATAAAATTGACTTGAAAAGTGGGTACCATCAGATTAGAATGAAGGAAGGTGATAAATGAAAAACAACATTTAAGACTAAACATGGTTTGTATGAATGATTAGCAATACTGATTGGACTTACATATGCACCTAGTACGTTTATGCATTTGATAAATCATGTGTTGTTTGCATTCATAGGTAAGTTTATGGTTGTATATTTCAATGACATTTTGATCTATAGCAATAACTTAACTAAGCATCATGATCATTTGCGTAATGTACTTAATATGTTGCGTAGTGAGAAATTGTATATTAATCTTAAAAAATATACCTTTTGCATGGAGAAAATTGTGTTTCTTAGCTATGTTGTAACTGTATAGGGTATTAATATGGATAAGGAGAAAGTTAAGACCATCCAGGATTGACCTACACCATAATCAGTAAGTGAGGTATGGAGTTTTCATGGGATAACTAGCTTTTATAGGTTTTTGTGAAAGATTTAAGTACATTAGTTACACCCTTGAATGAAGATGTTAAAAAGTCAGTTAGATTTAAATGGGAGGTGGAACAAGAATTGACTCTTATTCTTTTGAAAGAGAAATTATGTTTTGCACTTATTTTGGCTTTACCTGAGTTTACAAAAGCATTTGAAATAGAATGTAATGCATTTGGAATTGGAATAGGTGTTGTTTAGATGCAGGATCAGAGGCCTATTGTGTATTTCAGTGAGAAGTTAAGTGGAGCGATCTTGAATTATCCCACTTATGACAAAGAACTATATATGTTGGTAAGAACACCTGAGACATGGCAACATTGCTTGTGAACAAAAAAGTTCTTAATCCATTTAGATTATGAGTCCTTTCAGCATCTGAAAGGACGAGGTAAGTTGAATAGGAGACATGCAAAATGGGTTGAATTCATTGAAACTTTTTCTTATGTAATTAAGTATAAGCAAGACAAAGAGAACATAGTGGTTGATGCAATTTCACGCTGGTATGTTATTCTAAGCACCATGAATACTAGATTGTTAGGCTTTGAATATGTAAAGGAATTGTATGTTAATGATTCTACCTTTGCCGAGATTTATAATGCATGTGGACATTCGACTTTTGGTAAGTTTTATTTGATGGATGGTTACTTGTTTAAAGAGAATAAATTGTGTGTTCCTGCTAGTTTTTTATATGAATTGCTTGTTCGTGGAGCACATGAGGGTGGTTTGATGGGTCGCTTTGGGGTTGTAAGAATTTTAAATGTATTGCATGGGCATTTCTATTGGCTAAAGATGAAAAGAAATGTGCAATGAATAAGTGAACTATGCATTGTATGTAGAAAAGCAAAATCTATAGTTCAATCACATGGCTTGTGCACACCATTGCATGTATCTATTGAACCTTGGGTGTATATTTATATGGACTTTGTTTGGGACTTACCTAGGTCAAAGAAAGGTAGAGACTCAATTTTTGTTGTAGTTGATAGGTTTTCTAAGATGACAAATTTCATAGCAGGCTATAAGACAGATGATGCAGCTCATATCACAGACTTGTTTTTTAGGGAGGTTATACGTTTGCATGATATTCCTAGGAGTATAGTTTCTTATCATGATGTTAAGTTTCTTAGCTACTTTTGGAAAACTTTGTGGGGAAAGTTGGGAACGAAGCTTTTATTTTCAACAACTTGTTATCCACAAACAAATAGACAAATTGAGGTAGTGAATAAGAATTTATCATAATTGTTGTGTGTTGTAATTCAAAAGAATATGAAAAGTTAGGAATAATGTTTGCCTTTTGTTAAGTTTGCTTATAATAGAATTGTGCATTTTACCACTGATTTTTCTCCTTTTAAAGTTGTTTTTGTAGGTTTAATCCTCTTACTCCTATGGACTTAATTCCCTTTCTTATTAAAGAAAAGGTAAGTTTAGATGGTGAAATAAAGAAAAACATGGTCCAACAAATGCATGAGAAGGTTCAGCTTCAGAATGAAAAGAAAAACAAGTTGTATGCTTTTCAAGCCAATAAAGGGTGTAAATAGGTTGTTTTCCAACCAGGTGATTGGGTTGAGTGCACATGTCTAAGGAATGATTTCCTAACTAAAAGAAATCAAAATTATAACATTACGGTGATGGTCCATTTTAGGTTTTAAAGAGGATCAATGACAATGCATAAAAAATTGATCTTCTAGGTGAGTATGGTGTTAATGCTACCTTTAATGTTGCTAATCTTACTTTGTTTGACATAAGTTTTGATTTGTGGTTGAATATTTTCGATGAGAGAGGGGATGATGTCGATCAGCCCATTAATACCAGTAAGGACCCATTACATGTTCTAAATGGGCCAATGACTTGGTCCAAAATAAAGGCATTGAAAAAGACATTGAATGCATTGGTTTTGAAGGTTTTGACTGAGTTAGATTTAAAGGGTCCATTGGAACATCAAGAGGAGGCCTTCATACATTTTATCCATGTGCAAAAGGGGCCCAATTCAACTTTATTTAAGCCATGAGGTGAGGAGAAATCATAACAAAGAAAACAAAAGAATCCAACCTATCTTAAGAAATAAAGTGACGATAAGGCTTCCTAATTCTGCAAGGAGATTATTCCAGCAAATTTAATTGTGTTTCCTAGTATTAAAAGGATCCTAAGAGGTGACAAAAGAAGGGAATTAATACCAGCAATTAATTTCATTTCAAAAGAAGAAAAAAACATAAGTCTAAGATCAAAATCCTACTAGAACTTGGAGACAACATGGGTGACTACCTTTCCTTTAGTTTCTAGGATTAATGGGTTGTATGGAAGGCTATAAAGAAGTCTTGAATCGGTTCTGTAATATTTTCTTTACTTCTCTTCTTCTCACGACAGAATAAGGATTTAATATTATGGGCTTTATTTTATTTTGTTTGCTACAGCTCAAGGCTTATTTGGGCTTAATTAATACTTTGTTTTCAACTAAAATCCAAGGCTTGTTTGGATCAGTTTATGGGCTTTTCAGTTTAGGGTTTTTAGGTCAATTTTATAAGTGGGCCAAATTAGTATACTAAGGTAGATTTATAGGGTTATATTTTTATAAGTATTTAAACCCTTACAAAGCCTAAAGATGAGACTTTTTTATCAATAAGAATTCAAAACGTTGTTTTTAACTTGTGTTAGTGTGATTCTTGCATTCTTTAGTTCTTGAATAAACTGAATCTAACTTATCGAAGATTAACTAGCTTCATGGCATCATTCGACTTCATTCCAATAGTATTGGTGCCTTGAAACAAGTTTTCATTGTGTCATACTCCTATTAGACCTAATTTAGTTTTCTAAGATCAGATCTCAATTTTAATTATGAGTTGCATAATGAGATCACGAGGTTCACATCACTAACAAAAAAGACCCAAGTTAAATAAAAAAACCATTGTGAACAAAAATGCAAACTGACCCAGGTTAACTTGACCAACCCGCTCTCCAAATAACAAAACAAATTGACCCACCATTCGTGACATGAGATAAATATTAAAAAAAATAGAATTCCTAAAGAAAGACCTAGCAAAAAAAGGCCGATGTTAAATAAAAAAATATTGAGTAAGAAAAAGCAACCTAACCCGGGTTAACTTGATTAACCCGCACTCGGGATAACCCAACAGGAAGAAAAGTAAAAAAATCACATAGCTCAAGAGCCAATAATTTAATGGCAAAGTATGAAATTGTTAAACAAAACAATTTCATTAAGAAAACCAAGGAAAAAGAATATGAGGCAACCATGGTTAAGTTGACTGATCTATTACTCGGGATATGAGATCGTGATAACTCAACAAAAAAAACACAAAAAACTATGAAGCTAAGGGATTAATAACCAAATATCAAATGATGAATTTGAAAAAAAAATAATTTTTAATAGAGGACTACTCTGCTGGAAGGTAACCATGAAAAAATAACAAAGTAAAATATCCAACTGTAAAACAATTTAAAACACAAACAATGCTGACCAAATATGGTATAAAAATGAAAGAAATTAGGGGCTAAATTACAAAAAAAAAAAACAAAGAAAAGGATAGAAAAGGTTATTAAAATAACAAGGACAAAAACTAGATAAAAAAACCAAATAAAATTAAATGTTGAGGGACAAAATTGAAAAAAAAAAGATAAATCAAGAAAAATATAAGACTATAGAAATTAAAAGAATGAAGACCAAAAATAAATTAAAAGAATGCAATAAAAATAATCAAGAAAAGCATAAAGCACATAAATAAAGCAATTAAACATAGGGGGACTAAATTGGATAAAAAAATCAAATTGAATAAAATGACTAGGGATAAAATTGAAAAAAATCCAAACTTCAAAAAGCATAAAAAAACCAAATAAACAGTAATTAAAAGGTGGACTAAAATCGTAAGATTACAAACCGGACGACACAATTGTTTTTTTGGAAGTTCAATTGCGTTTTTCTAGAAAATAAGAGAGAAAAGAGAGAAGAAAGAAAAAAACTTAAAAATAACAACAAAACCAGTCGAAAAACACCAAAACACCCTTGCAAATAACCTTTGTTTTTTTTAATTACCATGTTAATTCTGCCATTGTATTGTTTAAAAAAAAAAAGAAAAGATGGAGAAGCCCCTTTATGAATGTTTTTTTTTTCTCTTCCAATGGCATGACTGTAACTAACTGTTCATTTTTTTAGAAGACAAAAGATTCCCTCACCTAAAGATTTTTTCTTTGCTTTTAAGGGAAAAATAGTCATTACACTGTAACAAAAAAAAACATGTCCGGACCATTTTGCAATGATGAATGTATCCCATGGATAAGACATTTCTACCCCCAATTGCAGGTGTCGTAACCCAATTTTGGGTTTTCACCAAAATTATCATTTTCTTTTAAAATGAAAAGCAAAAAAAAAATGAAAAAGATTGACAAATTGGCAAGAGTAGGCTGAAAAGAGTTTCAAATGCATTGAAGAACCAAGCTGGAGTTTTAGACAAAATTAGAAGCACAATTGTACCCCGAATATACCCAGGTTCGTAAGACAAAGTAGATTCAAGATCAAATTAAATGATTACTGAAAGAACTTGCATATTAATTAAGTCTAAGGTCTTAATTATATTTTTAATATGTCAATTTGATTTAATCATGGACCCAATTAAAAGATCAATTAAGTTTAATAATTAATTTGGGCTATATGAAAACAATTAATTAAGTGCAAGGACTTAATTAGACTTTTAATGGGTCAAAGTAATTTTATTAGAGACTTGATTGATGAACAATTAAGTTCGGAAGCCTAATTCAGGCTTACTTGAGAATATTAGAATTTTAGAGGATCAAATTTAATTTTTACAAAGTCAATTGAATGAAAATAAGGACAAAATTGCAAGAAAAATAAAGTTTTGGGAAAGAAATTCAAGATCAATAACCCTTTTGTTTTGGTAATTAATTAATAATAAAAAGAGAGGAAACAACGTCGTTTTAGGAGGAAATGTGGATTGTCTTCAACCTCCCTGAAGAAAGAATAAATGGGTAGCGGTTTTTTGTATCTTTTTGCAAGACCATTTAACACATGTTTTCTCTGCCAAACAAGACAAATACACACCACCCTCACCCTTTGCAACAATACTGCCTCCCAACACGATTCCTGCAAAGTGATTCTCCCTATAACCACTGCAACGCCAGTCCAAAACTACTAACTTGACTAGCCTTTGACAACCTGGTTTGAGAGTACCAGTTGGTTTTGGCTTGGCATTAAGGGTTAGGATTAATTCCAAAGGGCTTAATTGCTGAGATTTGACTTCAAATGGGAGCCAAGGCACCCCCCTTATTTCCTATAAATAGCGACGCTCCATGCCGACATAAGAGAAGAAGAAAAGAAAAAAAAAAGGGAAGAGACCCGCAAAAAAAAAAAAGATAAAAAAATTGACCCCCCTGCACTAGTTTGAGTTGGTTGAAGATACCATAATCTTTCTCTCATTCTCTCTAAACAAAAAACCAACCTCCCACTAACCAGAACCAGCTTCCATTCCTGGTACCACCAGCAGCTCCTCCACATCTCAACTATTTGTTCCAAATCTTTTCTCAGCCATACTAGCCTCCACCTCGAGCCACCAGGCATGCCACCAATAGCACTTCTCCTTTGGCCAGACAAGTCCTCTCATTTCCCTTCCTTCATTTGTTTCTTTTCTTCTTCTTTTAAAAGCATGCAGAACGTGAGTTTATTCACGTTCTACAAGCTTTGCATAGCTAGACGGCTAGGCTAGTGACCAGGTCATGTGAGCTGGACCCTCAGCTAAATCCTATGACTGGGTTGGGTCTAGCCCATTATATAAAATGATTGGGCCTTCAACCGACCCAATCAACTGAGCCAAGCTTGGGCCTGAGGCCCAAGCAACCAAACCCCTAGGCTAAGGATGTGTTTGGCAAGCACAAATTTATGCCTTTCTTTTAGTTTTTTTTTTTAATTTGTTTTTATTTTAATATCTAGCCAAATAGGCCTTTAAAAAACCTTAGAACATTCCAAAAAAAAAAAAATCCAATGATTATTTCGAATTTATTTTTGGATCTCTCATGTTTTTTTTTATAGCAATTTTACCCAATATAGGATTGTAGACTTATATTGTAAGTTATAGACTTGATATTAAAAAAATACCTGATTTTTCTCCAAAAAAATGTCAAAGAAATTTTTTTTAAAAAAAACTAAAAATCCCTTATTTCAAAATATAAAAATAGATTTCTTTTCATGGATTTCACTTGATATTGGGCTTGTAGACTTATACTATAAGATGTTAACCTGCTATTAAGAATATCCGCTTTTCGCCAAAATTTCCAAAAAAATTTCTAACAATTTTGAAAAAAAAACATGTTTTATTTGGTGTGCATATGGCTAGATTCTAAAATTTTCATGTTTGTTTTCTTAAACAAAAAAAATTAAAAATTGCATTTTCATCATAATTTAATAAATATCACAATAAATTTGTGATTATCCTTTAGAATTAGGCCAAAATTTCAAGTAAAAACCTTTTATTTCTTGAGCTTTAGAATAGTTAAGTTTTGATTCAATAAGATAAAAATCTTTTATCGAGAAGGATTCTTTTAAAATTTTAGATGGACTATTGTAGATTTTAGAATGATTTTTTTATATGATGAGATAGAAACTTCTTACTAAAAATAATTTTTTTGAAACTCTAAATAGACTAACAAACAAAAACGTAATTTATAACATCAAAAAATTCTAAATGACGCAATTTATAACATCAAAAAATTCTAAATGTCTTTCCACATTTAGAATCTATACCAGTCGGGATTCAAAAACTTACGCCATTGCAAGACTTCAGGATTACCGGCTGTGCAGGCTTGAAAACTTTACCAGAACGGATTCATAACATCAAATTACTTCAGAGGTTCTACATTTCTGATCGTCCCAAGCTCGATTCCCTACCACAGGCCATGAGCTACTTGAAAGCATAGCAATTTTTGGAAATTTTCCAACTGTCCCATGTTGCAGTCTTGCAGAGAATATGCAAAAGGAGAACAAGCATGGGTTTCGCCCTCATCCCTCGTCTTTATGCTGACCGGAAAAAGATTGCGACACTGGCTGATGATATGTCAAGCTAACAGTCATAGTTGCACCTTTACTACTTTATTCATTAGCTGACGTGGGAGAATAAACAAAAGAATTAATGCAGGTAAAGAAATAAGTTTTTAGAGAAAAAAGAAAATAAAAGATGAGAAGAATGTGGGTTGGAGATATGGGAAATTTGTAATATTTTAATTAATTATCAAAACTATTTTATAAAATAACAAAAATATATATAAATAGTAAAACTCTAAAACATTTTACTATTGGGCTCAGCCGATCAAATCAAACTGTTTAATATAAATAATTTTAAATAAATAAAATAAACAATGAGATAGGTCCAAATAGGCTTAGTCTCCCAACCAAAGAGTGACAGATCTAGGCCATCCTATATCTTCTTCATCTATATACCCGTGTAATTTGCGGTGTAAGTCTGATGTCCCCACCATTAACGTTAAAGATTTAAGAACCTGGGATTTTTTTTATTTCTTAATCATTCACTTTAGTATAAAGAAATGAAATGAGCACAAGCATTTATATTGAAGAAAGAATTCAAGAATTAATATTAAGAAGTGAGTCATTTTTTATTTTTTTTTTATTCTCTTCAAATTTCTTTCCACAGCATTGTTCATGTCATACTTCATGCATTATGTCACAATTTTGTGAATCATAAATGTATATAGAAAAAACTTATTTCATGAAAAACAGACTGTTGAATCAGATCAAAGTATTCGCAAATCCATCCATTCTAACTGTGTGACCTGATTCTCTGGAACTCACAGCTTTTCCGGTCATCAATTGGCTTGTACAAGACCTGAGTGTAGATAAAGCACTTAATGTGCATCTGAATCTCTAATTAAAGGTCCTGATCATGTTGCTTAGAAATTAACCTTTTCTTAAAATTTTAAATTATCTCCCTTAATAGGAAGCATTTCAAGTTATCATGCAAGCCTTTGGAGATTGTTCAGAACATCGTAATTTCTTATTTTACAATTGAGAATCAATACAGAACCAAAAGTTTTTGAATTTGATCACAACTGTTTTTCTTTCATGTTGGAATTTATTTGTATCAGAATCAGTGAAATAGTTTAGACAGATAATAAACAAGAACAACAAATATAAGAGATTAACAGGATTTGGCTAGGCATAATGAGCTCAAGAATTGCTTTACTGCTATTGTTTGAAAGCTTCTTATGCACTTCTTACGGAAAAAAAGGCACGTTCCATAAGTGGGTTTTCCATGTTAGCCCACAGGCAACTATGGCGAAGGTCCATGAAATTGTTGCAGTCCTTGAGCTCACAATAGAAATAACAGAAGCAAGGGACTCTTGCTGCAAAGTATCTCCTATAAAGATGTCCTTCATGTCTAAAGCTGAGAGTCTTAGCAATCAGAATCTCAAAAAGGAACTACAACAACATTGAAATCAAGCATCCAAACTCGTTACTCGCAGGCATTATTAAGATTCATAAGCTGT
>Ga0307513_10005664_pt1 | contig 16449 bp, 12 predicted proteins | sample 15_EM_MG_FD_202174 | JGI IMG/M metagenome (GOLD analysis project Ga0307513, IMG submission 202174) | Populus trichocarpa ectomycorrhiza microbial communities from riparian zone in the Pacific Northwest, United States - 15_EM | ecosystem: Host-associated > Plants > Roots > Unclassified | place... | reverse complement strand
TCCGCTCGAATCGCCCGACCCGGCCGGTCCGCCCCATCCGCTCGGGCCAGTCAGCCCGCTGGGTCCAGCCAGCCCGCCCGATCCAGCCGGTGCGCCCGGTGCGCCCGGTCCGCCCGGTCCGCCCGGCCCGCCCGCGCCGGATCACCTTTGCCGCTGCGGCGGCTGAGACCGGCGTGGCGGTCGGGCGGACTCCTATCCAGGGCCGGGCCGGAATGGTCCTGCACGCACGACCCACGATGACCGCTCCGCTCCGGCGGACGGTCCGCCCTTCGCACTCATAGTCGCCCGGGACCCGGATTCGGTTCCCGGAAATCCTGGCCCGCGACCACGTCGACAGGAGCGTCGGATTCGGATAAGTCGCCTTTGTCGGGAACCATTGGTCCCAATATCATCAATCTTGGTCGGATTTATCCCACAGAGGGGCAAAAAGCGACCAACCATTGCCGTGACGCCTCGTCTGGCGCCACTCGGCCCAACATTTGGCCGGAGCTATCCAACACAATCGTCCATAATTGTCCATAACAAGAACCGGCGCCGCCGCCGATGGTCAAGGAACGCGGCCGTCACCAGGGCAGCGGGCCATCCTCGTTGAAGTAGCCGCCGGTGGGTCCGTCCGCGCCGAGCGTCGCCAGCCGCACCGCGATCGCAGCGCCCTGTGCCGGGGTCCGGCTGCCGGTGAAGCCGGTGAGGTCGGTGGCGACGTGACCGGGATCGGCCAGGTTGACCAGGATTCCGGCACTGCGAAGTTCCTTGGCGTACTGCACGGTCAGGGAGTTGAGCGCGGTCTTGGACGGGACGTACGCGGCGCTGGCCCCCATCTGGGCGAACGGGCCGGCCAGGTCGCTCAGCAGGGCCAACGATCCGACGCTGCTGGACATGTTGACGATGCGGGCCGCGGTCGAGCGGCGCAGCAGCGGCAGCATCGCGTTCGTCACCGTGAGTACGCCCAAGACGTTGACCTCGAACACCGCGCGCAGGACATCCAGGTCGGCGCTGCTCGGCGCCTGCGCCCGGCCGCCGGTGATCCCCGCGTTGTTGACGAGCACATCGAGCCGGCCGAACCGCTCCTCGATGGACGCGGCGGCCGCCCGCGCCGACGCCGGGTCGGTCACGTCGAGGGCGAGCGGGTGCACGCCCAACTCGGCTGCCGCCTTCTCGCGCGCCTGTTCGTCGCGGGCGCCAAGCAGCACCGTCATCCCCCGGCCCGCCAGCTGGGCGGCGATCTGATAGCCGATTCCTTTGTTCGCCCCGGTAACCAGCGCGATTCCCGCGTTCTCGATCATGGGTACAGCTCACCGCCGCGGCGGCCGGAGCGGAAAGACCGGCTGAGTTTCGCCCGATACCCTGAGGGTATGGATCGGCTGGAGACGCGCGAACTGGCCTACTTCGTCGCGGTCGCCGAGGAGCTGAACTTCGGCCGCGCCGCGCACCGGCTCGGCATCGCGCAACCGCCGCTGTCGCGGGCGATCAAGCAGCTCGAACGCCGCCTCGGCGTGGTCCTGCTGGAGCGCGACACGCGCCGGGTGACGCTCACCGAGGCCGGCGAGGTCTTCCTGCACGAGAGCCGCAAGGCGCTGGACGCGGTGACGGCGTCCGCGCGGCGCGCCCGGCGGGCCGGGCAACCCGTACGCCGGCTGGTGTTTGTGATGAAGCCAAACAGCGACGGCGGCCTGCTCGGCGACATCCTGGCGGCCTACCGCGGCGAGCCCGAGGCGATCCCGGTCGAGGTCCTGATGTGCGGCGTCGGCGAGCAGGCGGGCTGGCTGCGGGACGGCCGCGCCGACCTGGGCCTGCTGCACAGCCCGCACGACGACGTCAGCGGCTTCGACACCGAGGAGTTGCTGGTCGAGCCGATGGTGCTGGTCGTGCCGCGCGGGCACCGGCTGGCGAGCCGGGCGAGCGTGCGGCTGGCCGACCTGGACGACGAGATGCTCCCCCGCTGGCCGGGCCTGCCGCCGAACGGCGCGACCGGCCCGCTGGTGCGCGACCCGTCGCAGTTGTTGCAGCTCATCGTCCTGGAGCAGACGGTCGCGGTGCTGCCCGCCTCGGTCGGGCACGACCTGCGCCGAGAGCTCGTCTGCGTACCGGTCGGCGACGCCCCGCAGCTCACGGTGGTGCTGGCCTGGCCGGAGCGCAGCACATCGCGGGCGCTCGCCGCGTTCGTCCGGGTGGCGGCGGCCATCGCCGAGAAGCGGCGCTAACCCTGTCCGCAGCCCGTCGTGTACTGGGTCGTGACGGCCGTGCCGTCGTCGGTGGCGGCGATGACCACCGATACGTCGCCGTCCCGGTACGCGATGCGGTTCGACTCCCCCGAGGCGAACAGGTGCGCTCCGGTGGGCAGCGCCGCGGTGAGCCGCTCGCCGAGGCGGGAGCTGTCGACCGGCTGGCTGACGGCCGCCACCGTGACGATGGCGCCGGTGGCGCAGTCCAGCCGATGCTGGCTGAACGACGCCGCTCGAGTGCCGAGGCGGGCGAACACGGCGTTGATGCCAGCCGCCCCGGCGTCACCGGCTGCAGCGGCGGCCGGTGCCGCGGCTTTGCCGAGGCTGCAGGGCGTACGGGCCGAGACGCTGAGCCAGCCCTCGCTGAGCTTGCGGACCGACAGCTCGACCCCGCCGGTCACGTCGGCCTGCAGCGGGCTCACCCCGGCCACGGCCGGACCGCGGTGCACCGGATACGCGGCGGACAGCCGCTGCGCGATGGCGCTGATCAGGCTGTCCTCGCCACCGGGATCGGTGTACAGGTCGGCGTTCGCGGTGAAGACACCGCCGTGGCGGAAGACGTTTATCTGGCACTCCGTCGCACGTACCACCCCGCTGACCGCCACCGCCGCGTTCGGCCCGGCGGCCACCACCACATCGGACACGGCCCGGTCCATCGCCGCGGTCGCCTCGCCGACCGTGGGCTGCCGGGCAGTGTCCCATCGCCACCACAGCGCACCCGCCGTCGCGCCGCCGGCCACCACGAGCAGCAGGGCCGCGGCCCCGATCACCACCAGCCGTCGAGCCCGCACCGTCACCCCACCATTGTGCCGGTCACGCCGCGAGGTCAGCGGGCCGGAGCGTACTCCGGCAAGGCGATGGGCGCCTTGGGCTGCAGGCGGCGTCCGGCGGCGGTCATCGCACGCATGATCGGCAGCCAGGCGAGCCCGTCGCGGATCCACCGCCCGCCGTGCGTCTTCGGGACCATGAGCCGGACGTTGGGCCCGATCTGCTGCTTCCTGGCGACCAGCACGCGGTGGCTTTCCTGGTATGCGGCGAACGCGGCGCGGTGCTCGCCGCCCGCGCCGGCCAGCTCCCCGGCGAGCCGGTAGGCGCCGACCAGGGCCAGCTCCGCGCCCGCGCCCGAGGCCGGCGAGGCGCACCAGGCCGCGTCGCCCAGCAGAGCGACGCGGCCGGTCGACCAGGAGGGCATCTGCACCTGGCTGAGCGCATCGAAGTAGAAGTCCGGGTCGGCCAGCGCCCCGGCGAGCAGTTCCTGGACCCGCCACGAGGTGTCACCGCCGAACACCTGGCCGATCAGGCGCTTCTGCTGCTCGACGTCGCGGAAGTCGTATCGCAGCGGCGCGGAGCGGAAGACGAAGTAGGCCTTGGCCTGGGGGTGGTTGCCGGAGCGGTACAGCCCGGCCATCTTGCCCGGCTCGTTGTACATGGTCACCCAGCGGTTCTCGCCCAGGGCCGCGTCGGCGTTGGCGAAGGCGAAGTAGTGCTCCTTGTGCCGCAGGAACTGCGACTCCGGCCCGAACGCGAGCCCGCGGACGTTGGAGTGCAGGCCGTCGGCGCCGATGACCAGGTCGAAGCGCCGGCTGCCGGCGTGCTCGAAGGTCACCGTGACGCCATCGTCGTCCTGCGCCAGGCCGCGGATGGAGTCGCCGAACAGGTACTCGACCTTGTCGTCGGTCGCCTGGTGCAGCAGGGTGACGAGGTCGCCGCGCATGATCTCGACCTCGCTGGCCCCCGCCGTGTCGACGCGAGCGATGGGACGGTCCGCGGCATCGACGAACTTCATGCCCCGGACGTCGGCGGCCGCTGCCCGGACAGCCGCCATGATGCCCATCCGCTCGGCCACATCGACGGCGTGGTCGCGCAGGTCGACGCCGTTGCCGCCGGCGCGCAGGCTGGGGGCGCGCTCGAGCACGGTCGGGCGGAAACCGTGCCGGGCCAGCCAGTGCGCCACGGTCAGCCCGGCGATGCTCGCACCGGAGATCAGGATCCGCTGGTTCATACAGGCCACCCTTTTCGCGTACGATAACTGGAGTGTTCGTTCCAGATAGTATGTGGAAGGGTCGTTCCAGATGTCAACTGTGCTTGGCGGCGGGCGCCGTGCGGACGCGGTACGCAACCGGCAACTGGCCCTCGACGCGGCGACCGCGCTGCTGGCCGAGCCGGGTGCGACCCTGACCGTGGAGGCCATCGCGAAGAAGGCCGGCCTCGGGGCGGGGACCGTGGTGCGCGCATTCGGCGGCAAGGACGCGCTGGTCGACGCCGCGGTCTCCAGCCTGCTCGAGCCGGTGGTCGCCCGCGCCCGCGACCTGCTCGCCCAGACCAGCCCCGAGCAGGCGCTGCGCGTATTCCTGGCCGAGTTGATCGCCTTCCAGTCCGCCCACCACGCGATCAGCGAGCAACTCGGCGGCCTCGACCTGCCCGCCACCACAGCACTGCGAAAAGACCTGGTGGCCACCGTCAAGGACATGATCGCCGGGGCCTGCCGCGACGGCGCGATCCGAACGGACCTGAAGCCCGACGTCGTCGCGGTCCTGCTCGGCGAGTTGGCGTTCGCGATCGCCCGATCCGCCACAGCACCCGGCGAGCTAGCGGCCGCCTACATCACCGTCATGATGGACGGACTGCGCCCACAGTGATCGCCGGAGCAGCCCGGCCCGCAGACCGAAAAGTTGATCACCCGTCCGCCAGTGTGGATATCGTCGAATCCACAGACACCAATCCACAACACACGCCCAACCCAGCCACCAATCCACAACGCTCGGGTTCGCCGTGTTGACACGCCGACGCCCACCCAACAGCCCAGTGGCCGGTCAGAGTGCTGCCAACAGAAAGTTGCCCTCGCCCCACCACGCTGCCCATCGTCCGCACGGAACGTGACATCCATTGCCGACCCCGACCGGGCCCTTCGACAACTGAACGAGGCTTTCCGGAAGACCGGGGAAACACGGGCCGCCAGACCGAGGATGGCTCGGAAAGGGTGATGAGCGAAGCCGCCCGGAAGTCCGAAGATATTCGGCTGTCTCGGCCAGCGTTCTCGGCAAGCCGGGCCGGTCACCGGCGACGGCGCGTCGGCGAGACAGTTTGGCCCCTGACGAGATCGCCGAGGGCACAGAGAGCTGAGCGGCCGCCCGAGTTGTCCCGGGCGGCCGCGGGCCGAAGATCAGACCAGGCTGAGGTTCGTGTACGTGCTGAACACCTCGTTGAGCGGCTGGAAGTAGGTGACCCCGCCGCTGGTGCAGTCGCCGCTGCCGCCCGAGGTCATGCCCAGTGCGACGGTTCCGGCGTACAGCGAGCCGCCGCTGTCCCCGCCCTCGGCGCAGACCGTGGTGCGGATCAGGCCCGACACGGTGCCCTCGGAATAGGTCACCGAGGCGTTGACGGCGGTCACCGAACCGGTGTGCACACCCGTGGTGCTGCCGCTGCGGCTGACCGCCTCGCCGACGTAGGCGGTGCCGACCGAGGAGATCGTCTGGCTGCCGCTGTACGTGTAGACGGAGCCCGGATGGACGATGGCCGAGTTGTCGTAGCGCACGATGCCGTAGTCGTTGCCGGGGAAGCTGGACACGATGGTCGGCCCGATCAGGGTGCTCTGCGCCGAGTTCGTGTACCAGTTGGACGCCACCTCGGTGCAGTGCCCGGCGGTGACGAAGTAGTAGTAGCTGGTGGTCTTGACGTTGAAGCCGAGCGAACAGCGGTAGCCGCCACCGTAGATCGCCTGGCCGCCCGCGATCTTGAGGGTGAACTTGGCCGCGCTGTACTCCAGGCGGGCGGCGTCGCCGGCGGCCGCGACGGCTGCCTTGACCGTGGCGAGCTTGGCGCCCGTGACGGTCGGGTCGACGGTGACCACGACCTGGTTGGTGGTGATGTCGGTGGCCCGGGCGGTGCCGACGATCGTGGCCGTCTTCGCGATCTTCGTGGTGACCGCCTCGAGCGCGGCGGCGCTGTACTTGACCTGCTTGGCGACGCCCCCGGCGGCACGGACCTGGGCGGCCGAGGCCGCGTCGGTGACCGTGACGACCATCCGCCCACTCGCCTTGTCCAGATAGGAACCCGCCGAGCCGCGGCCGAGCTTGGCGCTCAGCGCGACCGCCTTCGACGCGTCGCCGTCGCGCAGCGCGGCCGGCGCCGCCTGGGCGGCCGAGGGGATGAGCAGCGTGCTGATCAGGACGAGTGGGGCGAACGCGGTTGCGATGCGCCAGCGCGAGGAGCTTGTGGATCTCACGTGAGCCTCCCATGAAGGTCGTGAGCACGCCGGTCGGCTTGCTCGGTGCTGGGCACGCGCGCCGCCTCGACGGCGCCGACCGCTCCCCCGACCCAGACATGAGAAAGATTCTCATTCGACTCTTGGTTTCACAAGCATCAATATTTACCAGCCCCTTTCGTACGCCACCAGCATCACGCTATTGACCTGGGGTTTCATCGCCCCACCACGGGTCCATCCGAGTTAGGTCATACCGTCGGACGCTCGCCCAGGGTTAGGCGGCGGCAAACGGGTCTACCGTCGAGAGACACGCCCGCAGCAACGAAGGCAGAGACGAGGCTCGTGATGAGCGAGATCGACAACAACCCCGAAATCCTCGACGATGTGCTGCGTCTCGGCGTGGGCTTCGCCGACAACGACCGGTCGTGGATCCTCGACGCGCTGGAGTCCCTGGCACCGCACCTGGCCCGGTGGGAGCCCAGCAAAGTGGACGTCGAGATCTACGTCCAGGACCGCGACGGCAAGAAGCAGCAGGTCACGCTGCGCGCGGACCTGCCCGGATATCCGCCGCTGATCGCCCGTGCCGCCTACCGGCAGCTGGATCGCGCGGTGGCCGAGGCGAAGCACGAACTAGTAAGGCAGATCGACGACGCGAAGGGCAAGCGGGAGCCCAACGACAACCGGCATCTGCGCGACACGCTGAACGAGCACCTGTGAACCGCCGCAGGCGACCGTCCACGCGGGACGGCCGCCTGCAGTACCGCGTCGGTCAGTGGAACGCGCGGAGGACCGAGTATTCCGCGGTGTTGCCGGCCTTGTCGGTGGCCGTGGCGCGCAACGAGATGTACGGCGCCGGGCCGCTCGGCCGGGTCAGGCTCAGCAGCCAGCGGTCCGGCCCGGCCGGCAGGGCGTGCACCGTCCGCCAGCTCTTGCCGTCGTCATAGGACACTTCCACGGCGGGCGCGCTCAGCCCGGTCCCGCCGTCCTTGCGGGTGACCACCAGCGGCACCTGGACCACCCGGCCGCCGGGCGCCGCGTTGTCCGGGTCGAGCCGGGGCAGGAAGCGCAACCCCAGCAACGGCATCGGATACCACTTGTCCGTGGCGACCTGCGCCGAGCGGAACGTCCAGGCGGCATGGATCACAGTGGACGTGTCGAAGCCGCTGCTGCGGTCCACTGTGGTCTCCAGCCGATAGGTCGACTCGGCCGGCGGGACTGGACCCCGGGCGTCGTAGAAGTAGGTCTGCAGGTCGACCACCTGCACGCCGTCCCGGGAGAAGCTGGTGGTCCCGGTGTCCAGCAGCGAATAGCCGGTGTCCGACGTATCCTGGTCGGAGAACGGCGGCACGTTGAAGCGCACCGTGTTGCCCATGCGTTCCGCGTACGATTGCGTGTTGAGATTGAGCCCTAGTGGGCCGCTCTCCCATTGCCGCGTGTAACGCCGGCCTGCCTGCAACGTCCGGGGCTCGGCGTACTGCTGGGCGGTGTCGCTCCAGCTGTCCTTGACCAGTTGGTAGTAGGTGAAGCGCCACCGCTGATCCTGGGTCGTGTAATAGACGGTGCGCGAGCCGGGCACCGCGAACCGGATGTTGACCAGCGGTGCCACCCCGCCCTCGGGCGGGAAGGACGCCTGCTGCAGCACGCCGCTGCGGTCGCCGCCCTCGGTGTGGAACTCGTGCCGGACCGTGGCGAGCTCGCCCGGCTTCACCACGTGGGTGAAACCGGTGGGGAGCTTTTCCGGCGTGAACCAGGCCAGCCGGTATTCGTACGGGGTGCCGGCGAAGTCGCCCGCCGGGCCGGGCTCGGCCCATCCGCTGTAGACGTTTCCGGTCAGCGTTCCGGCGTTCTCCCCCAGCTCGCCGCCCAGCTGAGCGGTGTAGAGCTTGCCGAAGTCGGTGCCCCGGATCATGTCGTTCAGGCCGTAGCCGGACGGTGTCACGCGCCGGTAGCCGGACGTGGCCAGGGTGCTGCGCGCGGACTTGCGCGGGACGGAGACCGAGATGGGGGCGCCGCGCCGGGCGTCCATGGTGATCGAGGCGTCTCCGCTGAGGGTGAAGGTGGGCCAGACCAGCAAGGTGGTGCTGCCGTCGCCCGGCGACACGATCGTCGACGCGACGAAGTAGCGCCCCACCCGGAGCCGGATGCCGACCGTTCCCGACGGGTCGTACGGCACGGCGAAGGTGCTGGCGTCCACGCCGACAACGAAGGTCGAATAGTTGCCCGCCGGTGCGCCGGAGCGGTCCAGGTAGTTGATGGTCAGGTTGCGGCTCTCGAAACCCTTCTCGGCCGCGACCGGGATGCGCACCGAGACGCCGCCGCCGGCGCCGACGAGCGCACCGGTGAACATGCCGCTGACGCTGGCCACCCGGGTGTCCGCGGTGAGCGTGGTGTCGGCGCTGCCACCGGCCGGGACGGTGACCCGGCTCGGGTTCGCGGTGAACATGCCGGCCGGGGCGGCGGCACCGGACGGCCCGGTGACCTGCGCCGCGAGGTCGAACGTGAGCGGGGCCGGGCCGTCGTTGTGCAGGGTCACGGTGCGGCTGACCGGCTGGTCGTCGTCGGCCGGCCAGGGCTGGCTGCCCAGCCACAAGCTGGCCGGTTCGGCGTACGCCGCCTGGGTGATCGCCCTTGCCACGTCCACCCGGCCGGCGCCCTGCGCGAAGACGTTCAGCGCGGGATTCGGCTTGGCCGAGGCCATCAGCGCGGCCTTGAGTCGCGGCGCCGTCCACTCTGGATGCTGCTGGGCCAGCAGGGCGGCCGCGCCGGCGACGTGCGGGGTCGCCATCGAGGTGCCGGACAGCTGCGTGTATCCCGGGCTGTACTCGGGATAGGCGCTGTCCTTGGAGAGCGCCGCGACGATGTCGACGCCGGGCGCGGTGATATCCGGCTTGATCGCCCCGTCGCCGACTCGCGGCCCCCGGTTGGAGAAGGCGGCAAGCTGGTCCTGCTTGTCCACCGCGCCGACGGCCAGGGCGGCGTCGGCGCTGGCCGGGGAGCTGACGTAGTTGTCGCGCCCGTCGTTGCCGGCGGCGATGACGAACAGCGTGCCGGTCTGCGCGGTCAGCGTGTTGACCGCCTCCTCGATCGGGTCGACGCCGGGGGTGTCCGGCCCGCCCAGGCTCATGTTGACGACCTTCGCGCGCGGCGCGGCCCACTCCATGCCGGCGAGCATGTCCGAGTCCAGGCACTCGGTGGTGCCGCGCACCTTGCCGATCAGCAGCGACGCCTGCGGGGCGACGCCGACATACTTCCCGCCGGAACGCGCGCCGGAGCCGGCGATGGTCGAGGCGACGTGCTTTCGGCGGAATCAGGCTCAGTGCGAGGACGAGAGGCATCAGATACGCCGCATGGGCGCGTCGATAGAACACGTTTCCTCCCCGGTGCTCCCGTCCGGGAGCCACCGGATCTTGATAGCCGGGAAGGGCGCAGACAGTCAAGCTTCTCGATCGATTCGGCGGGCGTCGTAGCGCCACAGCTCGGGCGCGGCCCGCACGAGCAGCGCCACGGTCAGCACGGTGAGCGCGCCGCCGGCACCGATCGTCCAGCGGACCTCGAGCACGGCGCCGGCAAAGCCGTGCAGCAGGTTGGCCAGTTGCGGACCGCCCATCAGGACGACGGTGAGCAGGCCCTGGATCCGGCCGCGCAACGTGTCATCCGGGTCCGCCTGGGAGATGGCATTGCGGAAGGTGCTCAGTACGAAGTTGACGGCACCACCGGCGGCCAGCGCCAGCAGCCCGAGCCAGAGGTGGGTGGCCAGGGCGAGCAACACCACACAGCCGCCCCAGAGGATCGCGGCCGACGCCATCAGTGCGCCGTGCCGGTTCGCCCGGCTGAACGTTCCGGACAGCAGACCGGCGAGGAACACACCCGCCGGGTACGCCGCGAACAGCAGACCGAGCCCGATCCCACCGCCGGCCGGGCCGCCGTAGCCGCGCTCGGCCAACTCCGGCAGCAGCGCGACCGGGAACGCGAAGACCATCGCGGCCAGATCCACGGCGAGGATCGCCACCAGCACCCGATGACCGGCGAGGTACCGGATGCCTTCGCGGAGCCGGCGCAGCGTGTCCTGCTGGCGGATCGGGTGTGCGCGGGGCGGGGGCATCGCCGGCAGCCGGGAAACCGCCCAGAGCACGATGCTCAGGGCGAGGGCGTCGAGCAGGTAGAGCGGGCCGAAGCCGGTGACCGGGATCAGCACACCGGCGAGCAGCGGGCCGACGACGGCGCCCGTGTAGCGGGTGAGCGAGCTGAGGCTGTTCGCCGCGACCAGTTGGTCGGGTGGCACGACCCGGGGCACCACGGTCCCCATCGTCGTCATCACGGCGCCGAAGCTGAGCCCCTGGACGGCCACCGCTGCCAGCAGCACCGGGACGGAGTCCAGTCCCAGCACGGCGTGCAACCACAGGCAGAGGTAGGTCACGCCGAGACCGACCTCGCCGGCCACCAGGAGCTTCCGGCGGTCCATGGTGTCGGCGAGGGTGCCGCACCACAGCGCCGAGACGACCAGGGCGCACATCGACACGGACGCCGAGGCGCCGACCGTCGCCGACGAGCCGGTCAGGGTGAACAGCTGGGTCGGCACGGCGATCAGGCTGAACGACCCGCCGACCGCCGAGACCACCGAGGCCGCCCACAATCGGCGGAAGGCGGGGATCCTCAGCGGCCGGCGGTCGATGACGTACGAACCCGGCGACAGCTTCACGCGGTCGATCGTGGGGCTTCACCCAGGGGCAAGGTCCAGCCGGCGTCAGCCCAGAGTCAGCTCGCAGGTCGACCCGTCGGCGGAAGGCTCGACGAGCCGGCCCGCCAGCTGCACCCGCCACGGCGCGGGCGCTCCGGTGCGCTCGACCCGGATCGCCGACCCGTCCCGGGTCACCACGAAGGTCGCCGCGGACGTGCCGTCCAGCGCCGGCACGGTCACCGTCCGGGAGCCCTCGGCGGGTTCGTAGAGCCGCAGCGTCACGCCGTCGGCGTAGTCGTAGTCGGGCCGGTCCTCGCGGGCCCCGACGGCGATCGCCGAGCCTTCCCGCACCAGTAGCGGCACGCTGTCGAAGCCGTGCGTCTCGCGCACCCACTGTGGACCCTCGATGACGTCGCCGGCGCCGAACCGGGTCCACCGGCCGGCCGGCACGTAGTAACTCGTGTCGCCGTCCGCGCCGAACACCGGTGCCACCAGCAACGCGTCGCCGAGCATGTACTGCCGGTCCAAGTGCACGCAGGCCGGGTCGTCCGGGAAGTCGACCATCATCGGCCGCAGCACCGGCAATCCCGAACGGTGCGCTCGGGTGGCCGCTTCGAACAGGTACGGCATCAGGGCGTGCTTGAGCCGGGTGAACGAGCGCAGCACGTCGACGGCCTCCTCGTCGAACAGCCACGGCACCCGGTACGTCTGGTTGCCGTGCAGCCGGCTGTGCGAGGAGAGCAGCCCGAACGGGATCCAGCGCTTGAACACGGCCGGGTCGGGCCGGCCCTCGAAGCCGCCGATGTCGTGGCTCCAGAAGCCGAAGCCGGACGCCGCCAGCGACAGCCCGCCGCGCAGCGATTCGGCCATCGACTCGAAGGTGGCGGAGCTGTCGCCGCCCCAGTGCACCGGGAACTGCTGGCCGCCCACGGTCGCGGACCGGGCGTAGAGCACGGCGTCACCGTCGCCGCGGTGGGCGCGCAGCACCTCGAAGACCGTCTTGTTGTAGAGCTGCGTGTAGTAGTTGTGCATGCGTTCCGGGTCGGAGCCGTCGTGCCAGACGACGTCGGTCGGGATGCGCTCGCCGAAGTCGGACTTGAACGCGTCCACCCCCATCTCGAGCAGCGCCTTGAGCTTGTCCGCATACCATTCGACCGCGGCGGGATTGGTGAAGTCGACCAGGGCCATGCCCGCCTGCCAGCGATCCCACTGCCAGACATCGCCGTCGGGTTTGCGTACCAGAAAGTCGTTGGCCATGCCCTCGGCGAACAGCGACGAGCGCTGCGCGATGTAGGGGTTGATCCACACGCAGGTGCGCAGCCCGCGGTCGGCCAGGCGCTTGAGCATGCCCGGCGGGTCGGGGAAGATCCGCGCGTCCCATTCGAAGTCGCACCAGCTGAACTCGCGCATCCAGAACGTGTCGAAGTGGAACACGCTCAGCGGCAGGTCCCGCTCGGCCATCCCGTCGACGAAGCCGGCCACCGTCTCCTCGTCGTAACTGGTGGTGAACGAGGTGGTCAGCCACAGCCCGAAGGACCAGGCCGGCGGCAGGGCGGGCCGGCCGGTCAGCGCCGTGTACTTGCGCAGGATGTCCTTCGGGGTGGGCCCGTAGATCACCAGGTAGGACAGCGACTGCCCGGCGACGCTGAACTGGGTGCGCGACACCACCTCGGAACCGACCTCGAAGGACACCCGGCCGGGGTGGTCGACCAGCACGCCGTAGCCGCGGTTGGTCAGATAGAAGGGCACATTCTTGTACGCCTGCTCGCTGCTGGTGCCGCCGTCGTCGTTCCAGATGTCGATGCTCTGGCCGTTCTTGACCAGCGGCCCGAAGCGCTCGCCGAGCCCGTAGACGGCCTCACCCACCCCAAGATCCAACTGCTCGTGTACGTAGTGAGCACCGTCCTCGGTGTCCACGACGCCCATGCCCTTGCGGCCGCTGCCGGTGAGCCGGCGACCCTCGGCGAAGAAGTCCAGCCCCCATTCGTCGCCGTCGGCGAATCTCGCGGTGAGCGCCCCCGACGTGATCTCCGTGGCCGACACCTGCGGGCTGTTGTCGAACTCCGCGAACACGAACTCCGGTTTGCCGGGCCGGGCCCCCGCGAAATGCGTGATGCTGACCCGGACGACGTCGGCCATCGGCGCGGTACAGCTGATCGTGATGACCGGGGCGTCGAGCGTGTCGCCGCGCCCCTGCACCCGGCGGGCGGTGGCATAGGCGGTGAGCGACCCGGCGGCGCGCGCGGTGTCCTGCAGTTGCACGGGGTGCAGCACGGTCAGCCCGTCCCGCTTGCGCCAGTAACCGTCGGTGAACTTCATCGGGGATTCCTTACATTTTCGGGGCCTTCGGCAGTTACTTGATGGCGCCGGCCGTGATGCCGCGGGTGAGGGTGCGCTGGAAGAGCAGGAAGAAGAGCATCGCGGGCAGGATGCCGATCAGCGCCGAGGCGCTGGTGGTCGTGGCATCCATCAGCCGATCGCCCTGCAGCACGCCGAGGGCCACCGGGACGGTCTGGTTGTCGTTGGAGATCAGGAAGATCAACGGCAGGAAGAACTCGTTCCAGGTCCAGATGAAGAAGAACGTGAACAGCACCGCGAGGGTCGGCCGGCTGACCGGGACGACCACCCGCAGCAACGTGCGCCACTTGCCCGCTCCGTCGACCGCGGCGGCGTCGAGCAGTTCGGTGGGGAACTCGGCATAGACCGAGGAGAGCAGGTAGGTGCCGAACGCGCTCTGGATGACGGTGAAGATGATCACGATCGAGATCAGGCTGTCGTACAGATGCAGGCTCTTCGACAGGTAGTACAGCGGGTAGACCAGCACCTCCTGCGGCAGCAGGTTGGCGACCAAGAAGAAGACCAGGAACCAGACCCGGCCCTTGATCCGGCCGATGCCCAGGGCGTACGCGTTGAGCACCGACAGGGCGACGCCGAGCACGGCCACCAGGGCGCTGGTGATGAAGCTGTTCCAGAGCTTGCGGCCGAAGTCGACCCGGTTCCAGAAGTCGACGATGCCCGACCAGTAGAGCGAGCGGGGCAGCGAGAGCGGCCCGTTCGCGGCGTAGTCGGCCGGGCTCTTGACCGCGTTGACCGCCACCACCAGCAGCGGCGCGACCACGAGCAGGAGCAGGACCAACAACGCCATCAGTACGACGAAACGGGTGGGCCGCCCGCGCCGGGCGGGCCGCGCCGCGGGTGGGCCGGGCCGCACCGGCGAGCGGGTGGCGGTGGCCGTCATCGGACGCTCCGATCGGCGCGGGTCTGCAGGCGCAGGAAGACGAACGCCAGCACGACGATGATCACCGTGAGCACGGTGGAGATCGCCGAGCCGTACCCGACCTGGGCCTTCTCGAAGAAGTTCTTGAAGGCGAAGTACGACGGGACGAGCGTGGCGTTGCTCGGGCCGCCCCGGGTGAGCACGAAGATCTGCCCGAAGACCTTGAGCGCGGCGATCGTGGTGGTGACCAGCACGACGTAGAACTCCGGCCGGATCATGTGCACCGTGATCGCCCGGAACCGCTGCCACCAGTTGGCGCCGTCCAGGTCGGCGGCCTCGTACAGCTCGGGGTCGATGCGCTGCAGCCCGGACATGAACATCACGATCGGATAGCCGAGCTGGAACCAGATCATCACCGCCATGACGCTGAACAGCGCGTATTTGGGGTCGCCGAGCCAGTTGCGGGCCAGCGACGACAGCCCGACCGAGTCCAGGATCCGGTTCAGCGCGCCGTAGCTGGGATGCAGGATCCAGCCCCAGACGATGCCGGTGACGGCCACCGGCAGCACCTGCGGCAGATAGAGCCCGGAGCGCAACAGCGACGCCCAGCGGTTGCCGAACACCTTGGCCACGTAGTCGAACAGCACGGCGGCCAGCAGCAGCCCGAGCAGGGTCGGGATCACCGCCATGGCGACGATCAGCGACAGGATGTGCCCGAACGACGCCCAGAAGTTCGCGTCGTGCAACAGCCGGGTGTAGTTGTCGAAGCCGATCCACTCCGGCGTACCGATCCCGGGCCACCGGGTGAAACTGATCCCGACGGTCATGACCAGCGGCACGACGATCACCGCCACCGAGGCCAGCACCCCCGGGATCAGAAACACTCCGTAGCCGCGACTGCGGGACTTGTTCATTTGCCGAGGTCGGCCAGGTTGTCGTTGTACGGCTTGGCGATCTCGTCCAGCATCGCGGTCGGCGTCTTCGAGCCGTTGATCAGCCCCTGCACGCCGCCGACCAGCACGTCGTAGTAGCCCGGCGCCGGCCAGTCCGGATAGAAGGCCAGGCCGTCGGCGGACGCGACCTTGTTGAAGTTGTCGATCAGTTCCTTGTTCTTGGGATCGGTGATCTGCGCGGAGTCCGCCGCGACCGGGACCCCGCCGTTGTTGCCGAGCAGCGCCTGGATCTCGGGCTTCATGGTGATGTCGATGAAGTCGTACGCCAAAGCCTTGGCCTTGGATTTGGTCGGCACGACCCAGAGGTTGCCGCTGGAGCCGGCGTTGAGCTTGTTGCCCGGGAACAGGAACGAGCCCCACTGGTAATTCTTGATCTCGGTGGCGAACCGGCCGTACCACCAGCTGCCGGAGATCATGATCGGGAACTTGCCCTGCTCGAACGCGACGCCCATGTCCTCGGCCTTGATCCCGGCCGAGTTCTTGGCGATGTAGCCCTTGGCCACCCAGTCGGCGAAGGTCTGCGCGCCGTAGGTCAGCTCCGGCCCGTGGAAGTCGACCTTGCTCTTGTAGAGCTGGTAGTTGTCGACGAACGTCCGGTCCGCCTTGGACAGCGCCAGCTCGTACAGGATCTGCTGCGCCGGGTATTCGGCCCCGGCCACCGACAGCGGGGTGACACCGGCCTTGACGAACGTGTCCATCCCCGCGGTGAACTCGTCCAGGGTGGTCGGCACCGGGACTTTGTACTTGGCGAACATGTCCTTGTTGTAATAGACCATGACGTATTCGCCGTAGTTCGGGATGCCGTAGAACTTGCCGCTGCCCATGATCCCGTCGGCGTCGTACTTGGCGGTGGTCTGCAGGCTCGGGCTCAGCGCCTTGTCCCAGCCGCGTTTGGTCGCCTGGTCGGTGAGGTCGGTCAGCAGGCCCTGCTTGGAGAGCAGGCCGGCGGTCGCGTTGCCCTTGTTGTATTCGAGGATGTCCGGTGCGCTGTCGGAGTTGAGGATCATCCCGGCGTTCTGCTGGATCTGCTGGAAGCTCTTCTGCTCGAACTTCACCTCCACGCCGGGGTGGCCGGCCTTGAATTCCTCGATCGCCTTGCTCCAGGCGACACCCATCGCGCTGGTGGGGCCCTCGTAGTGCCAGAGGGTCAGGGTCTTGGCATCGGCGCCGTCGCT
>Ga0307513_10005663_pt1 | contig 16449 bp, 18 predicted proteins | sample 15_EM_MG_FD_202174 | JGI IMG/M metagenome (GOLD analysis project Ga0307513, IMG submission 202174) | Populus trichocarpa ectomycorrhiza microbial communities from riparian zone in the Pacific Northwest, United States - 15_EM | ecosystem: Host-associated > Plants > Roots > Unclassified | place... | reverse complement strand
CTACTGGCCCCATATATGGCACTTGTTAGAGTAGATGGTTCCTCCACTTACTAGATTTAGGGAGTCCCGGGTTCGACCCCCGGTCTGGCCTATCTTTTCTCTTCCTACAGCACTAGTCCCCAATCTCTGGATCATGTCTAAGTCCTCCAATTTGCGCGACCATTGCAAAAGAACCATCGGAACGGACAAAAACCTACCCGATCTCCCAGTTCTCACTGTCGCATGTGAGCCGCTATTGTCTTGCGGCGCTCCCGCTGTCAGGGGACTCGGTTGAAAGCTATTTTCTCTCAGGAGCGATAGTACGACGTCCTCTCGTAACGAGAAGACCCCAGTCAACTCCATAAATCTCAAATTATATTTATGTCATCCTAGCTGTTGTGGATATGGACTCAGATCGCGCGGCACAATCGAAATGGCATACAGTCTTTGCTTCGCCCGACACACCCATGGGAGGGCACCATTGAAATTATTGAACTGTCAATCGATTAAAGTGACGCGCGTTGGAACTTCCGTCGGGGGACACGCGAAGAGCAGTCAAGGCTCGCCTCACACATCCGGTCTCCGCTGGTAGCCCTTTTCCTATGTGGAGCATTCCCCAAAGTGAGCCTGATCGTCGAATAGGAATTCCAGATATATTCGACCACCTGGCGAATTTGGACATACACACACCCGGGCGTTCATTCTAGGAAATCCCACGGTTCTGGTACTCACCAAGCATGGCCTGGGGAACAGAGGAGAGGGTAGGCGCGCAATCGGACACGGCGGATCACACCGCATCAACGGACGCGCTTCACATTGGTGGGGGCACCATTTATGTAAGCGGAGTTCGGAAGTCTCGTTATCCGAAGCTTCGTCCCATACTGCTCCCTCCTTTTGGCGTGTCCACAGCGTGTCCATGCTCACAACGTGTCAATATTGATCAACAGGTACTCCACATATCTATCGATGACGTTTCTCCATGCGATTCTTCGCGTGTACTTTCACAGAAAGCTCCAAGTCCACATATTGTCATTGAGGCCACGGCACTCTTCGCGAAGTTACACCTTTACATTTCCTGGGTATGCCTTCCATGTGTTCCCGGCTGTTCAACCCACCGGCACGTCTAGACTCGGACCGCTGTCTCCGTTGATCGGTGACACACGGTAAATCTTCGGACAACTTAAATAAGAACTTACTCCACTTATTCCTGATAGAGCTATGTCGTGAATATCATATTGCGCTCGTTCAACTTTAGCTTCGTGTAGCGATCCACAAGAATAATAGGCCATTGGGTCGTGTTGTATGTAGACGCATATATGGCTTGTGACTGGTACCACTCTCACTAGATTGTACTTTAAGGTAGTGCCGTCACGAATTTTCGCTTTTTCGAACACCTGGCGCGGGGATTCTAAGGGTGTACAGAATGGTGGTTATAGACGATACATGGTCTATTGTGTAACTAATTTGTGTATTTGAGGGGACATAATTATGTATTAAACGGAGGTCTTCCGATATTCCTTGTCATAGATTTGCAAAATTTCCTGAACTTAGTGACCGAGAGCTTCCCTTTTAGCCAATTGTGGAATACCTTAAGTTGTCAGGCACGCAGCAAAATCCCCGAACACTCTACGAGCAACGAAACCTGCGTTCGGCGCGGTTTCCCACCTCCCATTCTGATGAAAGAAGCGTTGTAATCGGGTCTAGATATACGTATTACGCACTTGGAGAAGTCTGCCAATCTGGAGTAGTCCGACGTCAGCGTGCACACGCACGTTGCTCCTTACATGGTTGACGTGGCTATATTTCCCGCTGTACGTGAATGGAGCAATGAGTTATTAGAAGCCGATATCCGCAAAGCTCACCGTGAGCAATAATATGAGACTATATTGTCTCATACATACTCAGTGATGGAATTTCGTCATGGGTGGAGAATGTGGGGCTCGATTTCGCCCTTGTCTCTGATGCGTCGATGGCCTACTCGACTGTGGCATTTGTTTCCGGCAATTACATGAGGTGTTTTCGTACCTACGAGGAATCGATTTGCGTGGCCGACACCGACTGTACCGAAAAGCGGTTGTCACGAGTTCTAATCGGGGTACGTCCGAGTGAGACAAAGTACCGGTGCTCGAGTTTGAGTTTGCCTGGTAAGGGGCATAGATCGAGAACTGAGGATCAGGCGCCCTCTCGATTCCTGCATTTCCACCCGCCCGTCACGCGTCCACCTCTAAACCTGTATTTTGACCTTTTCTTTGTTTCTCCGCGGCACATTATGATATATTATGACCATAATATACATTCGACGACTTGACAAATGACGTGTGCTCTGTGTGCCCGAAAGTCCGATCTTCCGACTCAACACTCTACCATGACCACAAGATCGCAAGTGACTTGCCACAGTGAGTAGGCGCTGCATCCCCTTACTGTGTATCACACGTGGGAAGCCTTATCAAGAACCATATTCGCAGTCCTCGACACGCAATTTGGAAGACCCGCGGCGGATGTGCACGTGCAGCTCCAACTCGCACAGTCGTTCGAATGCACCACCCTGGGTCTCGGGTATGTTCTCAACTTTCCGATCGGGGGGAGACCCTGGTTGCCAATATGGAATAATTCAACTGGGAGTTGGGCAGGAAGACGGACGAAGAGGGGCGGTGTTCGAACATCTTACCGCCCGGTACAACGCTGGACGCCGGCGTGTACAAGCTAATCTTCCAGACTGGGCCATATTTCGCCTCGACCAATCGAGAGACGTTCTTCCCCGTGGTTGAAGTAAGTATTTGCCTTTTAACTCCATGAAGGGGTCGTACAGCTTCCTCCGCCACCCACATGATGCTATGTTTGCATTTGGAGTGTGGGGTATCAGACGAGCGCACTGACAGGAAGCGACGGTGCGGCAGATAACATTCAACCTCAAGAGTCCGGAGCAGCATTATCATATACCGCTTCTGCTAAGCCCGTACTCGTTTACGACATATCGAGGGAGTTGAGTAGGAGGCACAAACGGCCAACGTGCGGTCCCAACGTGTCCAGGAGGAATTGCAAGCAGAAGCGCTCCCTGTGGTGTAGAGTTGCCCAAACTGGAACGCGGGAAAACGCAGCTGTCGAGTTGGACGTTGGACGTGCCAGGACGTGCCAGTTTGGACGAGCCGAGATGAAAGCAAATGTGATATGAACACTGTAAAAACTTCTTTGCCGATGACCTGAGTAAGCAGCAGCAGGAATGCTCGTTGTCTACACCAAACTGGTGGCGCTACACCTAAGCGGCCGGCGACGCGTCTTAAGTTGTCAGGCGGGGTTTGTTAGTCGTGTTGGCTGCTTCTTCTGCCAAATCCCGGCTAATGACGAAATACCGCCCACAAAGAAACCAACTTCAATCTCGACCCCTCCCCCTCCCCTCTTCGACCGGGCTCTGGGCCGTCGACGACGACGACGACGATCAGCAGGAGTGCACCTCATCGTCCATGGCGTCGGCGAGCGTTGCTGTTGCCCCACGACCAAAGCTTGTGGTTGTTAATCGGTCTGGGCTGAGCGACTCGTCCAACACCCCAGAGTCTGGTTCGTCATACGCTACCTCGTCTACACGGGAGAGCAATCTCCCAACTGGATACCATCTCGTCGCCACTGTCGCTCTCTCCACCCCGCCAGATGTCCCAACACCGGGTGAACCAAACCGCAAGAGCGTCGCCTTTGAGCATCGGCAGGGCCGACAAGCTCTCGATCTCACTAGAGACAAGCCACTCCCAGATATCCCTGCTAGCCCCACAACTCAACCCGTGCGTCGCTGTTGCCTCCATCTTGCATTCCACCTCGGCGCTGTTGGCTGATACACTCTACACAGCCCACACAGCTCCAAACGTCCTCTCCGTCCTCGTCCTGGATTGTCTCATTCAGAGGCTTTGCCAAGTCCGTACGATGGGGACGTTCAGACAGGCCAAAACATCTCAATTCGAATCTTTCAACCGATATCCCCCAACGCCGGCTCTCCCGGTCCACACCTTCTCCCCACCACCACGTCTCTTCACACCCTCAACAGTCACAACCCGGTCTGATTAAACCAACATCCATACACCTACGCGCCGAAAGAGACAACCCCGCGAAATCGTTCAAGGAAAAGGCTGTCAAAAGCCTCGAACGTGCCAAATCGTCAAGCGCGAGCTGGGGCAAGGCCGCAATGGCACGAACACGCAGAGAGTCCTACCTTGCTGGATCACCTCAAACTGACAATGGCCACGGCTTATTCCGTACCGCAGGTGCAGAACACGTTCCCTCTGCCCCACCTTCACCTTCACCCTCACCGCCTTCCGACTCTTCAGCTCTTCCTGTACCCCCTCATTCAACTCCTTCCTCTCTTCACCCCCCTATACCCGCTTTCCACCTCCCTCATCGACTGCGAGACTCATTTCCCTACTCAACTGCCCAGACCGCGATCGGCCATGAGTTTCCTGCTCTCGATCTGGCGTCACGATCGCACTCTTCCCACGAAGGACCCATGGTGAGACCACCTTTGGCCGACCGACCTGCGAGAAAGTCGATGTCGGAGATGGGTCATGGTCCTGTGACATTCTCCCCTTTTACGCCGAGCGGGAGTGATAGTGACCTGGGCCACTATGACGAGTACATAAACTTCTATCACGGTGAACTGGCCAGTAATACGGAACATGCGCTCCGGCTCCGATATTCACGCCAACTTGATAACAATCACCTTGCGCATGACGTACGTGCTGATTTTCCGCCCCGAACTCGGTACCTGGAGGTGGATACCAACCCTAGTACGCCAGCGAGGTCAAATTCCGTCATGAGCATGCTTCCTTCCATGCCACAGTCCCGCTGCCAGGAACACCGGGTCAGCGGACATGGGTTCATGAGCGGCCTCAAGCGCGCGTTGTCTGGACAGGTGCACCCATCTGGAATGGGCATGAGCTCTCCGAGTCTCGGGTGGAGGAGTCCCAGCCCACACGGCTTGACAAGTCCTCCCATCAGCGCTGGACGCGCAATGAAATCGGAACGAACGACGAGGAGCGATCTATATCTGGACGCGATGGTCATGCGCAAACCTGGACAGGCGGGAGAAGAAGGCTCGAGGGCGCCGAGGAAGCTTAAAAGACGATCTGCAGCGCTTAACAGGACATCCCTCCCACCCACGGAATCAGGCTTCTTCTTTGTTGAGGACTTGAATGGGAGTGCGTCCATGGAGAAGCACGCGTCGGTGGAATGGCAGCCGTACGACTCGAGGACTTCGATGGCTACTGCTCCTTCGCCCGAGCTGGTCAAGCAATCGAACCGGAAGCTGACCAAGAAGAGGCATAGTATGGGAGGCGTGGGCGCGGGATGGGGGACCAGTTCCAGACCGAACTTATTGCCCACTGTGGAAGTTGACACGGTAAATAGGGACATTACCAATTATCGATTTTCCAAAGCGAGTAGGGATCAAGACGGGTTTATCAAACAACTCCCCCTCGTTCCTATGCCCTCCTCCCTCGACGTGCGTGAAATAATGGCGGATCGGGCGCTTTCGCCACCCGTTCAAGAGCTGAGGAGTCCATATGCGAACCCACAGGAATACCCCTGGGCACTACCGGTCGGCGTTCCTCTGAATGCAACGGACTACAGCCGTGCGTTGCATGCACCGAGGCATGTGGAACAGGAGCGGACGCAGACGTCGTCCTTCAATGCTAGCCCTGAACAAGGAATGACAATGGAGGACTCGCCTCTGGTTCAGCACGGACGTACCGGGTCGCATGGACGGTCGCATTCTCAGCCGCACTCTTTGATAGTGCCCGAACCAGGACCATCTGATCCGCCCACTGCCAATCCTTTCAATAGCATCGGCCCTGCAGACAGCCATGGACGTGATTCATCGAATCACAGCCATGTCGGATCCCTCATCGACCGACCGGCGCTCGAACGGCGTGTTTCAAGACGGCGGTGGACGTTGAACATCGCCGGAGAGGAGATTGACGACGATGTCCTGCGACAGGAATTGGAAAGGTTGCGGTTGCTTGGGGAGGAACCTGATCAGCAGCGGACTCACACGCCGGCCGGGGCTGCGGTTAAAGAGGCGGCGTGGAAAATGCAGAAGAGGGCACTCTTGAGCAGTCGCGAGGTTATCCTCACCGAGCGGTCGTACCTCTCCCAACTCACACGGTTCCATTCTGCCGTGATCGGCGGATACGCGGCAAGTTACTGCCCAGACATATTGTTCGAGTATTTGCCTCTCCTCGTCCAGACATCGCAGCTGTTCTTGAGCTTCATGGAGGAGGACCCGAGTGCGTGGGGTGTTACCGCCGCGTTTATCAGCGCGGCGGATGTCCTGGAACGCACGCTCGTCGCGTACTGTGCGGTGGCTGGTGAGGTAATGGTCAAATGCCGGAAAGCCGGGTCGTCGTCCTACCCTGGACATGGGATCGGCCCATGGAGTAACGGTAGCAACAGCGGACACCAGTCTAGTTCCAACGTCCCGGCTACAGATGAACTTGGCGGACAGCATCAGTCTTCTATGACGCGGAGCCATAGCACCGGCCTTATCAGCCGCAGAAAATGGCGGAAGAGTTTACCCAGTGGTGCTGCCGCCCCTGGATTTGGATTTGGATTCGGGATGAGTGCTAGCTCATCGAGTGTCCCACCGAGCAGCTACGCACCACCCGGTGTCCCACCGTCTCGCAGCTCGTCGAACGCGCAAGTTGACCACTCGGATTCGTCGTCGCCTGTCCTGCCTACGTCTTCGTCTGTTATTTCTGGGAGTACGACGAGCGCTACTCCTGTCACCAGTCACAGCAGCTTCTCCGCGAGCACATTCGCACAGGGTAAGCTACGGGCCAATATGACTGCTAGTGAGATCGCTGTCCAGCCGACCCAACGGGTCACCCGCTATGTTTTGCTCTATAGAGGTAGGCACTCGTTGATCCAAGTTTGTTAGCCAGAACCTGACCGACTACCATTTGTGCCAGACTTGCTGGGCAATACGCCCCTCACTTCGACTTCAAGACCTCTCGTTCAGCGTGCTCTCGATTGCGCTCTCAGGATTGCCGCTCTATGCGATGAAGCTCAGTCACACGAAGCCCTCATGATGAAACCCCGAAAAGGATGAAGGAACAACTACCGTTCTCCCGCTTTTGTGAATGCCTGATACATGGCTAGACCTTCCATATGAATTCGGTCGCCAAAATTCACGCTCACGACCATGCATGAAACCACATGAGGCCTATACCATTGCATACTCACCATTCCAATTGGATTTGCTCATCTACCTTGTAAAATGTCCCCGGCTTGCGTCTCGGTGTCTTGTTCTGTGTCTCTGGCATCCGCATGATCCACCCCCTGATCCATTTCTTATATAAAAGCAGAGTAGTACCATATTAACACTGTTGGTACAGATGACCCCCACCCATCCATACACCAACCCATCACACATTTGTACGCTTCCATCATCGATTCCGCGCGGACTTTGTTTTGACATGTCCATATTACTGTGCTGTCGGGCTTTTATATTCATGTTTGTCTTGCAATGGCCAGTAACCGTGCATGTACTGATCTTGGTTCCGATCGGCTTGTACTATTCCATCAAGGGTTTGTGCTCCTGGGTTGAATAGCCCTGCGGTAGACCTGTGCATGGTTCAATGTTGTTCGCTTACTTCTGATGTACACCTGATGTATTAGTGCTACCCTGATCACAGCCCAGAATAAATGATCTCACTGCAAAACAAAGCAAAATATCTTAAACCCAACCCATGGCCACCAACGGCGAAAATATACCACCCTCAACAGAGCAGCCCGTCGGATTAGCCCGTTTAAGTGTAGACGATGCATTCTCATCCGGCGAGGACGAACCCGACATGTTTGACTTGAGAGCCGCTGTGGCTGCTTCTCGTCGGCAACTGGAAGAGCACGAACAAACCGTTTCAATAGACGAACACCAGCAAGCAGACGATGTTCCTCCTAGCGCTGTGACTCCGGCTTGGAGCATACACGCATACACAGGCGCCTCTACCTCCACTATAGACCTCACTCTAGAACCGGATACACGATCTCCCTTTGCTCAAGATACATTCAATATCGATGAGGATGTACCTTATACTCGTCAATCCTATGCTAGTCCTTATGCTCCAGAGGAGGCGTCACCTGCTGCGGAGAATTCGCCGTCACCGCCTCACGGACCCGTACAAGGTGCCCCCATAGAAGAGGCAGGTGCGTTGTCACTGCAGGATGTTCCCCTGCGGAGTACAACGCCCGTCCAAGTCCGTGCCGCTGCTTTCGGCGATCGGCGAGAAAGCGCAGCGTCCCAAGGCTCCCTCCCAGCATCGAGCGAACGATTACCGACCCCTTCACGACACCCAGAGGAAATTCGTGTTCCCAACTGGCCGCCTCCAGCGGCCCCCAAGTCCCCAACTTCCGCTTTTGACGAGACATTCAAAAAGCAGATGAAAAGGAGCAGCGGCCCTTCGGTCCTGCAGAAGGTCATTAGTAAAACCCGGCCCACGCACCTACCGCCAAAGCCGCTTGAGGAAGACGCCAAGCATCAGAAGGATTGGGAGGAGATGATGCGCCTGAGTCGCGAAGCAGGTAAGCGTGATGTTCGCCATCACGAGGCGCGTTAATACTGAGACCGGGCATTAGAGGCGAAGCGCAAGAAGGCACTCGAAGAACGCCGATTGGAAAGGGAACGTGCTGTCGAAGCATCAATCCCTGTATGGGAGCGCGAGGTCGTCCCTGACTGGAGAAACGCCCTGAGGGAACCTAGGCTCCGGAAGCTATGGTGGAAAGGGATACCCACCAAGCTCCGCGGGCAGATGTGGGAGCAGGCTGTAGGGAATGCGTTACAACTGAGTAAAGGTAGGGAAGTACACTTGTACATAACACATTTCAATAGAGGTTCTCTAATGCTTTGCCTCCTTTTCTGCGTAGATTCGTACAAGGCTTGTGCTGCAAGAGCTCGTCGGGCAATTGGCCGCGGAACATTTCCTCGCGATGCATTGCAGGACATAGAGGAAGACATCAAATCAACACTTCCCAGTTTGCATCTCTTTCACGAAGAGACTGGACCAATATACCAGGACTTGAAGGACTTACTGACCGCTTGGACGGTGGCACGATCGGATGAGGGGTTACCATATGTGAGTAGAGGGTAGTCGTTTCCATGGGGCCGGCATGACCGATTCCTTCAGGTGGTTGGCGCTTCGCGTATCGGCGCTATGCTCCTCATTAATATGGCCGTACCACAAGGTTTCATTGCAATGAGGAATCTGCTGGATAGGCACTGCCTAAGGGCGTTCTACGGTGGCCCTTCTGCGAAAGAAGATGTAAGTCCGGCATCTTCGGTCATGTGCATATAAAGTAACTCTCTAGTTACAGGTCGAGGCCTATTGCCGGTACGATCTGTGAACTTGGTCAACGAATATGGGTCTGACCGTGTTATCCATTAGGATATTCGATACTCTTCTGGCTGATTGCATGCCGAAAGGTGTGGTGCTCATGCTAGCGCTGTTGCAGATCTAATATAAACCGTTTGGCTAGTCTATTTCAACTTCAAGCAACATCAAATCCCCCCCTCCCTCTTCCTTCCATCTTGGCTCTTGCCAATTTTCATCGACCACCTCCCATTCGAAGCGTGTGCTCGAATATGGGACGTGATATTGCTCGAAGGCGACTCTTTCCTGTTCCGTGCCGCCCTTGGGATACTCGACGTGCTTGAATCTCGATTGCTCTTTCCCGATCGCAAAGAATTACTCGAGGTCCTGAACGGAGAGAGCAAGGCAGCCATGCACGTAGCGAAACGAACAGCTCCTGGAGGTATCGTGGAGATGGGCTCGCGCTACGAGTTGTACGGGATGGACGAGGAGGTGCTGTGGGAAAGGATTATGGCGAGCGAGGAGTGGTGGAAGAGCTCGACGTGGACGAGATTAATTCAGAGAGAACTCCCGGATATTTGATTGGAATTCTAGAGTCAATTAATGATGAGTGCATTTGAGTCAATTCGCGAACGCTGGATTGGAGGTCTCAGTTCGAACGTGGTGATATTCATGGAGCATAAGAGCGTGCTTATTTACTCTCTTGGTGTGGTTCCACCTTTGAGAACGAAGCCACGTAGTCCCCCATGTCAGAGACCTCCCGCCGGCGGGCCAAACGCTCGGTGGAATCAAGCTTTCCGTGCCCTGGAAACAAAAATTAACATTCTAGAATGTTCCCTAGCCCGTCTGGCCGAAAACGAAAAATATTTTGGGTCGCCTTCGACTCTGGATTCTTCCAAAGTGGTTGCACCACCTTCCGGGGTGACACTGTATATTGCTCCCTTCGGGGTAGCACACATAAACTTGGAACAATACAGAGAAGATTAGCATGGCCCCTGCACAAGGATGACACGCTTTGACAGAGTGGAAGTGACTTCGGTCACTCAATATTTATTTTACTTTGGCCACTGACTTTTTGCCAAGTGCGGAGGAATTTATGTCTTGGACATCCATATGGTTCCCAAATATGATGCTCACAATTCTAATGCATTGAGTAAAGGGTGAGCTGGGTGTTCTGAGATGGGCAGTTTACTCGAGGTTGTCGAGAAGCCAGAGAGGGGGGTGTGTATTGGTGCTCCTTCTCCTATTGTACTCTACTGTAGTATAGTATTTCCTTGTCGATTGTGGCCTTACTGGCTCTTGTAGTGTGACGTCAATGGTGCGACCTGCGAAGTCAACAGTTTAATACGCGTTGAATGAGTACAACTAGGGTCGATCCGGTCGTCAGCTCGAAGGCTCGTGATACGAAGAGATATGCGTTTAGCGTGCTTTAGTGTGAGAGTTACTTGTCGGAAGCCTTACAGCGATACGGGGGCCATAACCATAGCTGCAAATGAATTGTTCAATTTTAGAGTCCACCAAATGCTCTGATCTGCGCTCTATACGCCATCTTCGCGCGTTGGACTTCACGTGTTGGAAAGAACGAATCACATCGCCACTGCGCTTTCTACTCCATTAATATTTAATTTGGAGGCCTCTTTAGGGCGTGTTCCCGTGTTATAGTTATGAGCTTAAACACTTTCGACGTAGAATATACCACGATAATCTTGGGTTCGTACGTAGGACTCTCATCCTATCATATTCCAGGTTCATCCTACCGAGGACGATGCTCAAATTCGGACTGTCCTCCTAGGTCAAACCAACCTCGGTCTCACCACTAGTCTAACACCAAGTAGCGCAACAACCGCGCGACGACCTCGACGTTAACGCTATTCCCAATGAGGCGATACCGCGTCTTGCGCGTCGTGGGTGCCGGCCATTCAAATTCCTTGTCCACTTGCATGGTCTTCTTGTCTTTCTCCCCAAGTGAGCCGGTCGACGTTCCCGGCGTGGGCGGTATAGATGGTGCAGACGGAGGGGCGGTGCGGGGAGGGTTAAAATGGAATATCCGCAGGAGCTCGGTGGGGGTAAAGTACCGCAAGCGGAGAGGGCGGAGGATGGAGAGTGCTTCGCCAGATGGAGGAGAGGGTACTTGAGAGGTAAATGCGGCGTATTTGTTAAATGCCTCTGTTGTCTAATAATGTGTGTGTCAGCCAGATTTGAAAATGGGACACACTCGCTGAGGGAGCGCACGTCTTGCTCAGGATTCATTTGGAGGATTGAGCCGGCACGTTCGGCCAGGTGGGTGTACCCTAGTAACCAATATTGAGCATCCCGAATCCGCCGGGCTTGAGCTTAACAGCGATCCGACACACCCCGAATGAAACAGCACGTCCTTGTTGAAGTCGGAAGGACGATATCAAACAGTCGCCCCCACTTTTCCAGCACTCGATCGGGAATCGCATATTCCATCTCCTCCTCATTGGTGAGGGTGTCTAAATAAGCATCGAGAGTTACGCCGCTAGCATTGCGTTCGTCGACCCAGTCAACACCGCCAGGTGCGGGGATATGCCTCCACACACGCGAGTCAGCACTCGGCGAGGTGTGGGTGTGGGGAAATGGCCGATGGAGTCGGGCAAGGAGGTAATACCGCAATCGGGAGTTTGGAATGCCAAATTGAAGCGGAGTAAGCAAAAGCTCAATGATGTGATACTGCAGATCGCGCAATGTGGCGAGGAGGACCTGTCTTGTCGTGGATGTCTAAGAGGTGCGAAATATGTATTATAGTCCTACCAGTGCGCGGGCAAGCCGGCGGAGACAGCGGGGCAGACGCAGACGGGCGGTGGGGGGGGCTGGGTCATGTGCTTATTAAATGCGTACGCACCTCGAATCCTGCGACATTCTCGATCAGGATACATTCTGGATGGTTCTGTGTGGCCACCAAGGCCGGGAGGACGACGGAGATGAGGTGCAGGAAGCTTGCCGCGCGGGGATCGGCCTCGCCCTGTGCATCTGGGTTGAGGACTGTATATGGCTGACACGAGGGAGAGGTGAGCCAGAGTTTGGCGTGTAGGGGAACCAGTTCGGCGGCTTGGAGCTTGGAGATGTCTAACTTGGGGATGATCAGGCTGTGTGGCGACTACGAATTGTGTCTTTATGTGTCCGTACGCGTTTGGAGATGCCATTTGGGTAGTTGTGGTCATAGACCTGACGCGCTGCCGGGTCCCAGTCATATGCGGCAACTACGCGCGCGCGTATTGGGCTACATTTAAGGGCTCGATGGAGACCACCTGATGGGAGGTGATAAGTAAGGACTAATGAGTAGTATGGCTTGGAGTAAGGAGTACTGACCAATGCCTGCATAGAATTCGAGGGCATTAACAATATTATTATTATTATTGGCATTATTGGCCATCTGTAATTATTAGATAAGATCAATATTTTTTAGTTATCTTATCTACCAGACAGTAATCTGGGTACCTGGGAGTGGTAAGGGGGAACTGAATTGACTCAAAGTGGTTCGATCACACGTGCACCTCGACTTCACCAAACTCGGCCCACTTCTCCTGCCCACCACTACCTCTGCCAGACTCCAAACCAACGTTTCAGCAATATTTCCCTATTTCTTGGGCACCATCCTCATCGTCGACGAACACGGTGGCCTCCGATCCTATCGTCCGCGGCTTACCACCGTTGCCGCGGCTGCTTGGCATCACTCAGCGTCGGCGGCGGCAGCAGCAGGGCAGCAGTAAGCAGCGATCAATCCATCAGATCATTATATTGAAATTGGAATCTAGCTGCTCATTATAATAACACTGCCAAGGCTGCCATGGACACTCTCACTTCGCCCCCTGCTTCACCCGTTACCCCGGCCACAACTATCCCAACTACTGGCCAAATCCCTTTGGTATATAGGCTGACCATGCTCCGTGAAGCAGCCGGTTACATCGCATTCGCCATCCTCTGGCTCTTTGGTTACGCCAGGGTAAGCCGTCGAAATTTCTCCCGTCTCCGTCCTTGCCCCCTTCCCTTTTTCTGTGGTCCCCAGTGCTTATCTCCTGACTTCTAGACTTTCCTCCGATTCTTTCTGTCTCTCCTTCTCAAGCCCTTCCTCCCCTTCCTCACATCCACCTCTGCAAGGAGACTTAACCGTCCCCGCATGGCTCAGGCTTCGCGCGGAGAACGGGCTTACAATGCACATATCCATTCAAAGAATTCTTCTCATTCTCGTAACCCCTCTGTTACCCCTACTCCATCCGCAGCTGGTCAATTCCCCTTGAAACGCCGTCCCCAGCCACCTTGGGTTATGCACAAGCCAATCAGCAGCAGCGCTTCTTCCACATCCTCACAAGAAACCAAACATCGTCGCAGCACTAGCAAGACTCGCTCTTGCACCTCTGCACCGACCACACCACTCAAGTCCACGATGTGTCTCGATTTCTCAGATAGTGAAGGGGTTGGTGAGAGGATGGGCCGGCTCGAGGGAAATACCTCGAACATCTCTTTCCGCCGTTCTACCCATACAGACAATGAAGCCGAGCCAAAGAGAGGCCAAGGTCGCAGTATCAAGGATCATTCTTCTAGACGCATCCTCTTCAACAACGCTCTGCGCCATGCCGCATCAAGTGCACGGCCAGTCCCTGCTCCTGTAGTGACCCTTGATTCTCCTCATTACTTGCTGGACATCGAGTCTGTCTGCTGTCCAGCTGACGTGGAACGGACAGTGACCGTCTTTACCACCGAATCCGAAGAAATGCTAACACCGGACGACTTTCTGTCATCTACGGCACCTCGAGTGCGAAGACATGTGTCTTGGAAGAGCAAATTATTTTCTAAACCGCGAGCGGCTACCGCCGAAGCGGAAGCGGAAGCCGAACAAACTGCCGCAGACGCGGACGTTTCTCCTATGACATCTGCACCCAATATACCTATATATTCTAAAGAGAAAGAAAGCAGTTTTCTCCGGATGTTCACCACCAACAAACGACACACTCCGCCCGCCACTATCGGCCCGGCCGAGCAGTCGATTGCCGCCGCAGCCAATGAGGCCAATGTTGCTGATCCAAAGAAAAAGAGTGCGCTATTAATGTTCGGGAAGAAAGCGTCACGCAAAGGCACCACTGGCGTCCCGAGCCCGAAGGAGACGAAATCGCCGCTGCCGCGTGCGTGCACATTGTCCAACCCTCCGGCGAGCCCATCCAGCGCAAAAGTTAGTTTGAAGCACGCGGCGACGTTTGGGCACCGCTCGTCGACCGACCCTCCTTCGCCCTCGATACTGCTCCCCAAAGAGTCCAGGAACGCCCCCGGGCATTCCGGTATGCACACATTCCTCCACCCCATCCAGGCGTGCCAGGCGCACTTGTACAACGTCCACGGCATCGGGTCTGGCCCGTCCACATTCGACCTGCTGACGCCCACGCCGATCCCGAAAGGCGGCGTAAAGCGGACCGACCCGTATGTCGAGCTTGGGCTCGGGACCGCCAGGGTACCAGCCGTAAACGTCATTGTGGCCCGCAGGGCGAGTGCGCCGTCCGCCGTCATTGCCGAGCCGAGGTGAAGAAGGTGATGACGTCAGAACCCAATCAGATTTGTAGATTCCTCGTGCCGTTGTGTGTGTTCCGGACGGGCTTCGTGTTTGAGTGTCGCTTGTGTCTTGATGTTTTCGATCGTCTTGTCTGTGTAAGCTTTCGCGTTACTCGTGTTGCCTTGCGTCTTTTCTTCCTGTCCTAGCATCCCCTGTTGATCCTCTCTGTCCCTATCGCATGGTGTACTGTGTTGTACCCCCTCCCCTCTTGTCCTTTCACGGTCCCTCCATAGCATACCGTACACGTGCGGGCCATAACTTATTCCCTCTTTTACTCCTTTCGGTTGGTCGGCTTCTGCCTCAACTTATTGGTCTCATACGATGTAGTACTGGTCTATGATGGGATAAGAGACAATTACATTCAAAGTCGTATTCGTCTGGTGGATGGCTGATGACAGACGGTACGTTGGTTCGAATATTGACACCTTCGTTTCTTTGTCTACCCTTTTTGTTGCGGCCGAGCCTTGGCAACATTTCGTGCTTTTTCCACGTCAAAATCAACTCTCAATGAATCGTTACGGCAGCACGGAGATGACATGGTTAGCGTAGCGGGGGACCCACCAAAGTTTCCTGTAAGAATACTACTTAGCACAAGCTGTATCGAACAGGGAGAAGAAAAGAAACCGGCAAAGAGTGGCATCATTTGCATCATTACCAACAAAGGAACTATATTTTCGGTCACGGTCAATGGGACTCAGCTCGTGCACCAACTGAAAAAGCCATCAAAGCGGTCCGGCCATGCTCAGAGTTCCCACCCATCTCACATTGTATTGGTACATCCGATGAGGTTAACTACGACAACATAGTGCGAGGTATATCCTTAGGACAGTTCCAGAAGAACCTGTATACAAGATACCGAAATGGTTTGAAGAGTTTAACCTGCTGGAATGATGACCCATGTCCTTGTGGAGCCTCCTCAAGGTGGGTTGATAGATTCAAGCCCTGTGATTAACCACGTGAATCCTTGTGCTATACCCTTCAACAACTCCTATTGTCAATGTATGCCTCATTTCTATACCTGTTCCTGAATTTATTGAGTTGATCAAGCAAAGGTTGCAAGCCAAAAGGACGTGGATGTTGCGCATTTGTCCTTTTCATAGACTCTGCATAGGAAATTCTCGGACATATTTTCAAGGTCAATCTCGATAAGTACTTCAAAGTTGTTGACAGTGATGCTGATTGCGCTGACAAATAGACCATTTACTACGCCTCACCATTCCTTCCTCTACCTGAACCATCACTCTTAGAACTGTTCAAAACAGTCAAAGCTGTGGTTGTTTACCTTGATGAGCATCTCGTTGCTGAGAAATGTCAACCAGAAAGGAATTCGCATGAGGTATATCATGAGCGCCTTAATTGCAGATATTTGTGGCTCATTTTGCTTTGCATATTCAACCTCCCAAGGGTGATTTTAACCTCACGACTCCAACTGGTGCATTCGGGTTCTTTTTTAAACCCTATAAACTCCCCTCTGCCTTACCCACTGATCCTGAACTCTCCAATGCCTCCTCTTATCTATCTCAACTCTGCCAGAAGGAGGCTTGGAAGGATTCACAGGGACGA
>Ga0307513_10005661_pt1 | contig 16454 bp, 15 predicted proteins | sample 15_EM_MG_FD_202174 | JGI IMG/M metagenome (GOLD analysis project Ga0307513, IMG submission 202174) | Populus trichocarpa ectomycorrhiza microbial communities from riparian zone in the Pacific Northwest, United States - 15_EM | ecosystem: Host-associated > Plants > Roots > Unclassified | place... | reverse complement strand
GCGTAGCCCGCTGAAGGCCCAGGACGCCGCGCCTACGAGCACGGCGAGGTCGGAGCAGGGCGTCGGCGGTGATCGGCGCCCGCGCTGGGTCGCGAGCGCGCGGGCGGAGCGGCGCTGCGTCGACGCAGTGCGTTGCAATGTCGCGAGATTTCGTATTTGCACTTTGCCGGCACGTCATGATAGTTCGTAATCTTCAATGAACGAACGATCGTTCAGTGAAGGGATCCAAATGAAGTTACGGGTCGCGTGCATCGTGATTGCGTGTTGCTGTCTCCCGGTTTCGGCGCGCGCGCAGGACCGGCCCGATGCGCCGGCGACCGATGCGCCGGCCGCCGACACGCCGGCCGCCGATGCACCCGCCGCCGAGGCGTCCGCGTCTGCCTCCTCGTCGGCGTCGGCGCCTGCGCCTGCGCCCGTCGCGAGCCCGGCGCCCGCGGGGGCGGCGCGGATCCAGGGCGTGGTCCGTGGCAGCGACGCGAGCGATCCGGTGCCCGGCGCGACGATCCTGGTCGCCGGCACGACGCACGGCGCGATCAGCGAGGCGGACGGGACGTACGCGATCGACGGCTTGCCGCCCGCGACCTATACGCTGCGGATCTCGGCGACTGGCTATCGCGACGCGGTCGTGCAGGCGAAGGCGGACCCCCAGCGGGCCGCGGTCGTCGACGTCAACCTCGGGCCGATGAACCCGAGCGAGGTCATCGTCGTGACCGGCTCGCGCTCGCCCGAGAAGGTGCTCGACTCGCCCGCCACGGTCGAGTACGTGACCGAGAACGACATCAAGCGCGCTGGCGGCGTGAACTACATGTCCGCGCTGTCGAACGTCAAGGGCGTCGACTTCGCCGAGGCCGGGATCGGAGATCAGCGGATCTCGATGCGCGGCTTCACCTCGCAGTTCAACTCGCGGCTGCTCTCCATGATCGACGGCCGGGTCGCGCAGCTCCCCGGCAGCGGCCTGCCGCAAGGCAACGCGCTGCCCGCGATCGCGCTGGACATGAAGTCGATCGAGGTCGTCGTCGGCCCGGCATCGGCGCTCTACGGCCCCAACGCGCACACCGGCGTGGTCAACGTCATCACGAAGACGCCGTGGGACGCGTCGGGCGCGTCGATCGCGCTGCGCGGCGGCACGCAGGATCTGATCGACGCCGCGGCGCGCATCGCAGGCGTCGTCGGTCACTTCGGCTGGAAGCTCAATGGCCAGTACCTCCAGGCCAAGGACTTCGAGCCCGACACCCAGCGGCCCGAGCACAAGTACAACACGACGTTCGACGAGCGCGACCTGGTCGACGGCTACGGCGTCAAGGCCGCCAAGCTCGACGGCACGCTGTACTACCGCCTGCCGGACGACTGGGTCGTCAAGGGCACCTACGGGTTCTCGCAGGGCGATGGCATCGCGGTGACCAACAACGGCCGCAATCGCATCCTGGGCTCGCAGGTCCAGTCCCAGAATATCCAGCTCAGCGGCAAGCACGTGTATGCGCAGCTCACGCGCACGGCGTCCGACGCGGGCACGACCTACCCGATCGACGTCCTGGCGCGGACGCTCGCGGCGATGGGACCCACGCTGCCGTCCGAGGAGGTGATCGAGGCGACGCGCCAGGCCATCAAGTTCACCGACAACAGCCAGCTGTACGACGGCGAGATCCAGGTTCGCGACACGTTCGCGGGAGTCGAGAGCACGTTTGGCCTCCAGGCCCGGATGTACCGCCCCGACTCCGGCGGGACGTACCTGGCGGACGCCGCGGGCGAGAACATCGACGCCAACGAGCTCGGAGGCTACGGGCAGCTGTCGTACAAGCTGCTCGATGAGCGGCTCCGCCTCGTGGGGGCGTTGCGGGTCGACGGACACAGCGACTACGCGACACAGGTCAGCCCCAAGGCCGCCGTCGTGTTCAAGCTCTCGGACAACCACAATCTCCGCGCCGGCTACAACCGCGCGTTCAAGAGCCCGACGATCCTCGAGAACAACCTGCTGGTCCAGGGCGTGTTCCGCGGCAACAAGGGCGGCTACGAGGTCCGCGACGGCAACGGCGACGTGGTCGACCAGATCGCCGCGCTGTCACCGGAGCGCGTCAATAGCTTCGAGCTCGGCTACAAGGGCGTCATCGCAGATCGGTTGTTTGTCGACGCGGTCGTCTACGACTCGTTCTATCGCAACTTCATCAGCCCGCTGACCGCGTCGGCGAATCCGGCGATGGGCACGTTCGCCTATCTGCCGGACGGCACGCTCGTCGCCGACGGCACGCCCGCCGCGGGCACGCTGTACACCTATCGCAACTTCGGCGCGGCGCAGGTGCGCGGCGTCGACGCCGGCCTCAACTGGAAGCCGATCGACGGGGTCGAGCTGATGTCGAGCGTCTCGGCGATCGACCTGGTCGACTTCACGCAGGCCAACCCGAACGTCAAGGACCTGCTGCTCAACGTCCCCAGGCTCAAGCTCAAGAGCTCGGTCACGGTCTCCGGCCTCGGGCTGCCGAGCTACTTCGTGCGCGTCGCCGGGCGGTTCCAGTCCGCGTACCGGTTCGAGTCGGGCTACTGGAGCAGCGCGCGGTTCTTCGCCGACAACGACGGCAAAGTACCGTCGCGGTTCGTCGCGGATCTCGTCGTCGGATACGCGTTCCCGAAGCAGCACATCACGGTGACCGGCACGGTCGCGAACGTGCTCGACGACCGCAAGGTCGACCTGCTCGGCTCACCGGTGCCCGGCCGGCTCGCGTTCTTGCAGCTCGAGTACACCTTCGACGGCCTGAGGTACTGATGACGCGGCCGGCGCGATCATCAGGTGGGCTTCACCATCCGCAGCGCGAGCTCGGCGTAGGTCTCGGCCAGCGCTTCGGCCGAGAGCTCGCCGCCGGCCTCGTACCAGTGTGGGATGCGCAGCCCCATCGCGCCGATCGCCGCGACGGTGGCGCCGATGTTGAGCGGCTTGAACCGGCCCATCGCCGCGCCGCGCTCGATGACCTGCAGCAGCAGGGCCGCCGAGTCGTTGCGCAGCGCGATGCCGGGCGCGATGAGCTTGGGGGACAGCGCGTACATCTCGTCATTCACGACGACCGCGAGCTGGGGATACGTCGTGTGGACCCGCGCGTGGGCCCGGACGACCGCGCGCAGCTGATCGACCGGATCCGCGCCGGATTCGAGCAACAGGGTGCGCAAGGTCTCGTGGTGGATCTCGTGACCGAGCCGCACCAGCTCGGCCAGGAGGTGCTCCTTGGACGGAAAGTGGGCGTAGAGCGCGCTGGGCTGCAGCTCCAGCGCCGTGGCGAGGTCCCGGATCGACGTGCCGTGGAAGCCTCGGCTCGCGAACTGCTGCAGCGCGACCTCCAGGATGCGGCGGCGGGTGCCGTCGGGTCCTGCCGAGGGCGGAAGGAGTGACGTGCCGACACCGAGTGTTGCTCGAGAGAGTGTCCTCATGATTTCATTTGAACGAACGTTCGTTCTTTGCAGTATATTAGCATGTCTCGCCGGCGGGTGCCAATGACCATGATCCCGATCGATGGCTTGTCGCTGTACGTGGAAGACTCGGGCGCCGGCTCACCCGTGCTGTTCTTGCACGGCCTGGGCTCATCCGGACAGGACTTTCGCCTGGTCGCGCCCCGGCTGGCAGCCGGCCACCGGGTGATCACGCCCGATCTTCGAGGCCACGGCCGTAGCGAGAAGCCCGACGGGCCGTACAGCGTGCCGCTGTTCGCCCGCGACATCGCGATGCTCTGCGAGCGGCTGGGCCTCACCAGCGTGCACGTCGTCGGGTTGTCGCTGGGTGGCATGGTCGGCTTTCAGCTCGCCGTCGATCGGCCTCAGCTGGTGCGCAGCCTGATCATCATCAACAGCGGGCCGGACATGGTGCCGCGGACGCTGCGCTGGAAGCTCGCGCTGGCGACGCGCGTGATGCTGCTCAAGCTATTCGGGCCGCGCGCGATGTCCCGGATCCTCGCGCCGAAGCTGTTCCCCAAGCCGGAGCAGGAGCCGCTTCGCCGCGAGATCGCGGCGCGGATCGCCGCGAACGACCCGAGCGCGTATCTGCGCGCGACCCGCGGGCTGATCGGCTGGACCGTGCTCGATCGGCTCGACGACGTCCGGTGTCCGGTGCTGGCGCTGTCGTCCGATCGCGACTACACGCCGCACGCCGCGAAGCAGGCCTATGTCGACCTGCTCGGGCACGCCCGCCTGCAAGAGTTGCACGACTCCGGGCACGCGGCGCCGCTCGACCAGCCGGTCCAGATCATCGACGCGGCGACGGCGTTCCTGTCCGAGCTCGAAGCGTCAGGGCGAGCGAGCTAGGCGCGTCGCCTACGACCCAAACCCAAGGAGATACCGATGATGACCGAAGGTGAAACGTGAGCGTGTCTCGACGAGTCGTGCTCGCCGCGTGCGTGGCCGCGGCGCTGGTCCCGACGATCGCGTCGGCGCAATCGCCGTGCTCGAACGGCTTCGATTTCTGGTTTCCGTTCCTGCCGCACGTGACGTGTCGATCGCGGCCCGTCGTGTCCGTCAGCTACACGCACGACGGAGACGATCGGTCGCGCAACGTGTTCTGGGCCCAGGGCGCGGGCGGAGGCGCGCGCCCCGTCGTCGTGCTGTTTCAGGGCACCAGCTCGCTGGGGCTGGATCCGCTCGGGCTGGACGACGACGGCGGTACGATCGGGCCGGGTGGTACGTGGAACCACGCGGTCAGCCTGGCGAGCCCGTTCGGCGCGTACTACCAGGTCAAGGTCGTCCAGACGCTGCTCGATCACGGCTTCACGGTGATCCAGCCGGCGGCACACTACCAGCTTGGACTGGGGTATTTCTGGGATAGCAATCTGATCTGGGACGGCTCGGAAGATCAGGAGATGATCCCGGCGCTGATCGACGCGATCGAAGACGGCGAGTTCGGTCCGGCCGACATCTCCCGTCTGTACGCCACGGGGATCTCGAGTGGCGGCTACATGACGAGTCGCATGGCCAATGAGTTTGCGAGCCTCCCCGGCCAGCTCGACCCGGAGCGGCCGTTCCGGGCGGTCGCGATCGCGTCGGCGTCCTACGAGTCCTGTGGCGGCGCGCTGTGCGTGATTCCGGTCCCGCTGCCTTCGACCCACGCGGCCACGCTGTTCTTGCACGGCCTGCTCGATCCGATCGTGCCGATCGTCACCGCCGAGCTCTACGACTTCGACCTGCGCGCGCGCGGGATCGCCGAGCGGTTCGTCGTCAACTCGTTCGCGAGCCATCAATGGCTCTCCGCGGCGCCAGGCGAGGTGCTGTCCTGGTTCCAGCAGCATTGAGCCTCAGGCGTCGAGCAGCGCGGCGAGGTCGGGGGGCAGCGGGGCGTCGGCGGTGATCGGCGGGCCGTCGGGGTGCGGGAAGGTCACGCGGGCGGCGTGGAGGGCGTGGCGCGGCAGGACGAAGAGGCGGGCGAGCTCGGGGACCAGGCCCTCGGCGCAGTAGCGCATGAACGCGTCGTCGCCGTGGGCGTAGAGCTTGTCGCCGACGATGGGGAAGTCGAGCGCGGCGAGGTGGGCGCGGATCTGGTGCTGGCGGCCGGTGACGAGGGTGCAGCGCACCAGGGCATAGTCGCCGGCGCGGCGCTCGACGCGGACGCGCGTGATGGCCTGCAGGCCGCCCGGGCCGGTGAGCATGCGGACGTGGGGCAGCTTGGTCGGATCGCCGGGAACCGCGACGCGCAGCGGCAGATCGATCGTGTGCTCGGTGTCCCACGGCGGCTGGCCGTGGACGACGGCGAGGTATTGCTTGGCGACGCGAAGCTTGGTCGCGAACGCCTGCTTGATGACCGCCGCGGCCGCGCGATCGCGCGCGACGACCAGGCAGCCCGAGGTCTCGCGATCGAGGCGATGACAGATCTGCAGCTCGGGCTCGTCGGGGAAGCGCTCGTCGAGCACGCGGGTCAGCGTGTTGAAGTAGAACTTCGCGGACGCGTGGACCGGCAGGCCGGCCGGCTTGTCGATGACGTAGAGCCGCGGATCGCTGACGAGCAAGTCGATCCAGCGCGGGCAGGGCGGCTCGGGCTGCGCGGGGCGGCGGATCACGAACTGATCGTTGCCGGCGACGATCGTCGCGGGCTTGGGCGCGTGACCGTCGGCGCGCCGCAGCTGGGTCGCGATGATCGCCTGGATCCGCGTGCGCGACAGCCGCGGGATCTGGGTCTTGACGAAGTGGTCGAGGCGCAGGCCGGCGAGCTCGGGCGGCACGACGAGGCGGCGCTCGATGATACGCGGCGCGCCGTCGGGCCCGAGGTGCGAGCGCAGGCCCCAGTCGCGCGTCGGATCGGCGCCCGGCGGCAGGCTGAAGATCGTGACGGCGGCGTCGCCGAGGCCCGGCGCGTCGTCCCCGAGTGCCGCGAGCGCCGCGAGCGCATCCGGCACCGCCAGCTCGGGATCGAGCTCGCCGTCGAGCTCACCGTCGAGCGCCGCGGGCTCAATCGGCGTCGTCGGGCTCGTCGACACCGGCGGCCTCGATGTCGTACTTCTTCATCAGCTTCCGGAAGTACTTGCGATCGATATCGGCGGCGCGCGCGGCGTGCGAGATGTTGCCGCTGTTGCGCCGCAGGAGCTGCAGGATGTAGTCGCGCTCGAACGAGGCGACCCAGCGCTCCTTGGCGTCCTTGAAGGTCACGCCCTCGGCGAGCAGCTCCTCGGGCGGCGCGGGCGCCGGCGCGTTGGGGTTCATCGACACCGACGGCGCCTGCGGCACGCCGCTGACCGGCACGGTGGTCGCGCGCCGCGGCAGCTCGCGCGGCGGCGCGGCGCGAGCGGTGCGCACGTAGTCCGGCAGATCCGACAGCTCGATCGTATCGCTGTCGCAGAACGACACGGCGCGCTCGACGACGTTGACCAGCTCGCGCACGTTGCCCGGCCACGGATAGATCTGCAGCGCGCTCAGGGCCTCGCGCGACGCGCCTCGCACGCTGGGCGCGTTCGGCTTGCGGTTGAACGCGCCGTGATCGAGGAAGTGCTGGACCAGCAGCGGCACGTCGTCGGCGCGATCGCGCAGCGACGGCAGGTGGAGCCGGACCACGCTGAGCCGGTAGAACAGATCCTGGCGGAACCGGCCGGCGCGCACCTCGTCCTCGAGGTTGCGGTTGGTCGCCGCGATGATGCGGACGTCGACCTTGCTGGCCTTGGCCGAGCCGACGCGGCGGACCTCGCGCTGCTCGAGCGCGCGCAGCAGCTTGGGCTGCAGATCGAGCGGCAGCTCGCCGAGCTCGTCGAGGAACAGCGTGCCGCCGTCGGCTTGCTCGAACAGGCCCTGGCGCGTCATCACCGCGCCGGTGAAGCTGCCCTTCTCGTGGCCGAACAGCTCGCTCTCGATCAGGTTGGGCGGCACCGCGCCGCAGTCGAACACCACGAGGTCGTTGCGCGAGCGCGGCGACAGCGAGTGGATCGCCTGCGCGACGACCTCCTTGCCGGTGCCGGTCTCGCCGTCGATGACGACGGTGGTCGCGGTCGGCGCGATCTTCTCGATGATCGAGTAGATCTCGCGCATCCGGGCGTTGCCGCCGATCAGCCCGCCGCAGTGATCGGCGCGCGACGGGACGATCTCGACTTCTTCCTCGCGCGCGTTGAACCGCAGCTGGCTCTGCCCGACCGAGACGATCGAGTTGGGCTTGAGGAACGCCTCGCGGATCCGGACCTTGTTGATGAACGAGCCGTTGGTCGAGCGCTGATCGAGCAGGACGTAGCCGTTGTCCTCCTGCGTGATCCGGCAGTGGTAGCGCGACACCGTGTCGTCGCCGAGCACGACGTCGTTGTCCTCCATCGAGCCGATGCGGATCTCTTCCTTGTCGAAGGTCCACTCCTGCCTCGGCTCGTGGACCGTCTGCAGGATGCAGCGGCGCACGTGAAGCGTCGGACCGCGGTCGAGGTACGTGACTTTGGTCGGCGGTACGAAGTCTGGAAACTTCTTCATGACCTGGCGCCGTCGGCGATCATAGCGCCAAACCGGGCGCCCGTATGCTCGGACGCGCGGTTCTCACGACGCGATCTCGTGCCGGCGGCGGCGACGGCATATCGCATGCAGCGTTTCTGGCCATGGCGGTCACACGCAACTCGCATTCACCCGAGGACACGCCTGGCGCACAACGCTACCTCCCCGACGAGCACAGCCTGCCGGCGCTGCGCGCTGCCGTCTCGGCGTGTCATGGCTGCCCGCTCTACCAGGACGCCACGCAGGCGGTGTTCGGCGAGGGTGGGGGACGCGCGCACGTGATGCTGATCGGCGAGCAGCCCGGCGACGCGGAGGACCTCGCCGGCAAGCCGTTCGTCGGCCCGGCCGGCAAGCTGCTCGACGCGGGACTCGAGGCAGCCGGCATCCCGCGGCGTGAGGCCTACGTGACGAACGTGGTGAAGCACTTCAAGTTCACGCGCCGCGGCAAGCGCCGCATTCACGACAAGCCGGACCGCTACGAGATCGAGGCGTGCAAGCCCTGGCTCGCGCGCGAGCTCGAGGTCGTCGCGCCCGACATCGTCGTGCTGCTCGGCGCCACCGCGGCGCAGGCGTTGCTCGGCTCGGCGTTCCGGGTCACCAAGGAGCGCGGCGTCGAGCGCGAGACCAAGCTCGCCCCGCACACGTTCGCGACGGTGCACCCGGCGTCGGTGCTGCGCGCGCCCGACGACGAGCTGCGCGCGCAGGCGCGCGAGGCGTTCTTCGCGGATCTCCGGGTGATCGGCGCGTGCTATCGCCGCGTGCGCGGCTGACGGCGCCGGGCGCGCGTGACGCGCGCGACCAGGGTGACGAGGCCGGCGAGGACGAGCGCGATCGCTGCCGCGGCGCCGATGATCGCGCCGGTCGGCAGGCCGGGGTGCGTCGGCGCGCGGCACACGGCGTCGCTGGTGATCGCGGCCCGGGCGTCGGCGGCGAACCGGAGATCGAGGCCCTCGGTCTCGAGCGCGCCGCTCGGGCCGACCAGCTTGTAGTCGTGCGCCTCGTCCTCGGCGCCGCCGATCCGCGTCGCGGTGATCGTCACGCCGGGGCTGTCCTCGACCTTGACCTCGGTCTCGCCGGGGCGATCGAGGCGGTAGGCGTCGCGCAGAAGGACGGCGTGCTTGCCGCGCGGCGTGGCCAGGCACAGCCACGCGACCAGATCGATCGAGAACGCGCCCGCCGTCGCGCTCGGCGTGCCCAGGCCGACGACGACCTCCGACCATGCCACTGGCTGCGGCACACCGTCGACCGCGATGACGAGCGCGGCGGCGATGTCCCTGGCGACGCGCTCGCCGAACACCTGGGTGTCGCCGTCGTCGATCGCGCCGTCGTGGTCGCGATCCATCGTGCGGCGCAGCGCGGCGCCGGGGACCTCGCCGTAGAACACGGTGTAGGCCAGGCGCAGGCGATCGCCGAGCGCGGTCAGCTTGAGGTAGCGGTTGTTGTCGCCGATCGCCGGGGCGACGTGGGCGGCGGCGGGCGCGGCCGCGAGCCCCAGGACGATCGCGAGGACCACCAGCCGCATCGCCGCATCGTGCCACGGACGGCGGGCTGCTGGCGTTGACCGACCGGATCGCGCGTGCCAGCTTGCCACGGTGTCCGAGAGCTCTCCGCTGATCCTGGCGTCGGCGTCCCCGCGCCGCCGCGACCTGCTCGAGCGCGTCGGCCTGGCGATCGAGGTCCAGCCCGCCGATGTCGACGAGGCGGCGCACGCCGGCGAGGATCCGGCGGCGTACGTCACGCGGATCGCGCGCGCCAAGGCGATGGCGATCGCGCGGCCGCGCGGGCGCTGGGTGCTCGCCGCCGACACCACGGTGACGATCGACGGCGCGATCCTCGCCAAGGCCGAGACGCCCGAGGAGGCGAGCGCGATGCTGCGGCCCCTCGCCGGGCGCACGCACCAGGTGCTGACGGCGTTCGTGCTGCTCGGCGATCGCGACGGCCAGCCGTGGCTGCGCGAGGAGCTCGTGACGTCGGACGTCGAGATGGTCGACTTCGACGCCGACACGCTGGCGGACTACGTCGCGAGCAACGACTGGCGCGGCAAGGCGGGGGCGTACGCGCTGCAAGGCATCGCGGCGGCGCTGGTCCGCGAGGTCCGCGGCTCGGTCACCAACGTGATCGGCCTGCCGCTCGCCGAGGTGCTCGCCGCGCTGCGCGAGGTCGGCGGCCCACGGCCACGGTTCGCGGCGGGGAAGCCGGCGTGACGATCGCCGACAACTGGCGCGCGATCGAGGCGCGGGTCGCGGCGGCGTGCGAGCGCGCGGGGCGGCCGCGCGACGCGGTCACGGTCGTCGCGGTGTCCAAGCACCACACCGTCGACGCGATCCGCGAGGCGCTCGCGGCCGGCGTCACCGATCTGGGAGAGAACTACGCGCAGGAGCTCGCCAGCAAGCAGGCCGAGCTCGGCGGCGCGGCGGTGCGCTGGCACTTCATCGGCCGGCTGCAGCGCAACAAGGCCAAGCTGGTCGCCGGCAAGGTCGCGTGCGTGCACGCGGTCGACAGCGTCGAGCTCGCCGAGGAGCTCGGCAAGCGCGCCCCGGGCCAGTCGATCCTGTTGCCGGTCAACCTCGGTGGCGAGACGAGCAAGGGCGGCGTGACCCCCGAGGCCGCCCCCGACGTCGCGCGCGCGCTCGCCGGCGTCGCGAGCGTCGCGCTTGACGGCGTGATGACGATGCCGCCGCCGACCGACGACGCCGAGGCCAGCCGGCCGTACTTCGAGGCGCTACGCGCGCTGCGCGACCGCCTGCAGGACGACCTCGGGTGCGCGCTGCCGGTGCTGTCGATGGGGATGAGCGACGACTTCGAGATCGCGATCGCCTGCGGCGCGAGCCACGTCCGGATCGGCACGGCGATCTTCGGCCAGCGCGCTTGAGGACTCACTGCTTTCGCCGGGCGGACAGCACGATATCGCAAACAAACAACGGGACCGCCCACGCCGCCCAGAACAGGCTCGGTGAGACCTCGGCAGCGCTGCCCTGGCTCGCCACGAATGGCAGCTTGATCAGGAGCGCCGAGATCACGAAGGCCAGGGTCACCAGGTAGCTGCGCACCATCCACTCTTTGTGCAGCTTGATCTTCCGCTGCCGCGCATAGCGATAGGCCAGCCAGGTCGAGACGATCCACACGCTCACCCAGACCTGGAGCGAAAACGCATAGGGCCGGCCCACCGCATACGCGGTGGTGAGCGCCAGGTACGCGGCGCACGCATCGCGATGGCCAGCACGTACACGGTGCCCATGCGCCGGTGCAGCGCGCGTCGCTTGATCCTCAGCCCCTCCCAGAGCTGGAACGGGCCGGTGAGCAGCGCCACGGCGCCTCCCGCGATGTGCAGCGAGAGCAGCGCTCTCACGTCGAGGTACTTGCCGACGTCCTGCGATGGGTCGAGCAAGTGCGCGTTGACGGCAATGAAGTAGAGGGAGCAGCCCAGGATGATCGCGCCCAGCACGAGCTTGGGCGCCCGCCGCCATCGGGTCGTCGAGATCGTGCCACCGAGAGTCGAGAGCTGCGCCATCTTCGAGGTCCCTTCGCTCATGGGATGCTGGTCAGCGCGGATCGGTCCACGACCCCGGGCTCTCGGGAGTCCCGCTCAACTCGGTGGCGCGCTCACGGCGCGCCTCGGCGAGCACCCGCAACGTCCCCGCGACGTCGAGGTTCGCGGTGTAGACCGGGGTCCCCGGCTGCTGCCGCCACGAGTCGTCGAGGCCTCCCGCGTCGACGGCATCGAAGCCGAGCGCGCTGGTGAGCGCGATCACCTTCGCCTTCGCCTCCGGATCGTCACCCGCGATCGGTAGCGCGAAGCGGTCGCTCGCCCCGCGAGGCCGTCCGCGCCGGAGAAGATCGTCCGCCCAGATGTTGTTGTACGCCTTCACGACCGGGCGCCGGAGCATGTCGGCGACCCAGCGGCTCTCGGTGGCGCCTTGCTCGATCGCGTCGATGCGACCGTCGCGGTGGCGCGGATAGTAGTTGCTGGCGTCGATGACGACGGTCTCCGCCGGCGCACCCTCGAACAGATCGCGCGGTAGCTTCGCGATCTCGCCCTCGGGGATGGCCACGATCACGAGGTCGCCGGCGCGCGCGGCGTCGTGGACCGATACGGCATGCGCGCCCGTGTCGCGCGCGAGACCGGCGAGCGTGGCGGGCCCGCGCGAATTGGCGACGTAGACGTCGTGTCCGAGCGCACGGAGCCGCCTGGTCAACGTGCCTCCGACGTTCCCCGCGCCGATGACGCCGATCTTCAGGCGAGGCTCGTGGCGGCGCACGACGTCGACGCGGACGCCGAGCGCGACGAGCCGGTCGATCGCCGCGGCCGGGTCGAGGATGCTCTCGGGGTGGTAGAGGCCGGGCGCGATCGGCGCGCCGCCGCGCAGGCCGAGCAGCCGCTCGAGCGCGATCGCCGCTCCGTACGCGCTGATCCGCGCGTGAACGTCGTCATCGGCGAGCGTGACGCGGATCGTGGTGCGCGAGCCATCGTGGCCCGTGCCCTCGAGCTCGAGGATGATCTCCGTCGCGCGCTGCGGCTCGGCCGGGCCTCGCACCACGAGATCGACGCGCAGGGACCGCGCCCTCGTCTCGGCCGCAAGGCTGACGACGTCGAGGAGGGGCAGCGCGTGGGCGGTGCGTTCGACCCCGGCGGCATCCACGATCGTTCGCGCCGACGCGGCGTCCTTCAGCCAGATCCATTCGCCGTCACGGAGCAGCAGCGCGCCGTGGCCTCCCTGCGCGTAGCGCACGAAGTCGGCTTGCGCTGCCGGTCCGCCCGTGTCGTCGGCGCCGACCACGCCGGTGATCTCGATCGACGCCACGTCGCGCAGCTCCTTGACGAAGTGGAGCGCGGCGAGCGTCGCGGTTCCTCCGACGACGTGTCCGAGCATCAGGATGGGCGCACGGGTGGGTGCATGGACGAACAGGCCGACGACCGGCGCGATGTCGAACGCGAAGTCGGAGAACGCGATGTAGGGGATCCCTCGCGCCTGCGCGTACCGCAGGGAGCGCAGTCCCACATCCTTGACGAACACGGCGATCGCAGCGAACGCGCTACCTTCGGGCAAGCCTAGATCCTCACGCGCGAGATCCACGACCAGCGACGTCGTCGCGCCTCCGATCTCGGTCGCGAGGCTGGCGGCCTTGCTGGCGTCGCGGCCCGCGATGACGATCGGCAGCCCCGGCTGGAGCTTGCGGAGCGCTCGGGCGGCACGCTGGCCGACGACGCCGGAGCCTCCGATGAGGAGAACAGGTTCCTTCGATGCATTGCTCATGATCACCTCGGTGCTAACTTACATTGTGTAAGATACAAAATGTAAGTAAGGTGCGGCGGTGCTACTGTCAAGCCGAGGTCGAGAAAATTGCGCGCACGGACCAAGAGCAACTACGCCACGAGCGCTTCGCGGCGCCTTCCCAAGGCGGAGCGTCGCCAGCAGCTGCTCGACGTCGCGCGCGCGGTCGTGCGCGACCAGGGCACCGACGCGCTGACCCTGGTCTCGCTCGCCGAGCTCGCCGACGTGACGCGGCCCATCGCGTACGAGCACTTCAAGACGCGCTCCGGCCTCCTGATCGCGCTGGCGCGAAACATCGACGATCGTCAGATGGCGGTCCTGCGCGACGCGCTCGCGAAGACGCGACCGCGCCTCGCCGACGTCGCGCGGGTGCTGAGCAACGCGTACATGCATTGCGTGGCCACCGTCGGCAGCGAATGGCAGGCGATCACGGCCGCGCTCAAGGGCGACGGCGAGATGGACGCGGTCCAGCACGAGATCCTCGACCGCTACGTCGACATCTTCTGCGAAGCCCTGGCGCCGTGCACGAAGGTGCCTCCACGTGCGCTGCGATCGCGCTGCGTCGCGATCGTTGGAGCCGCCGAGGCGCTCGCGCGCGAGATGCTCGTCGCGCAGCTGGACGAGGCCTCGGCGGCCTCGACGCTTCGGTCGCTGATGCTTGCGTGGCTTGAGCCGCCAAGCGCCAGCGCGGCGGCGAATCCGGGAGCCTGACCGCGACCGGTGTACTTCGAACCGATCTCGCGCCACAGAGTTGTTCCGCTCTTGCCGACAGACGTTCGCTTGCTGCGGCGCGGCTGTCACCGAGCGCGGCGACCGTGGCCCTGCCGATCGAGATGTCGGCAAGGAGCCATGGCGATGAAGCGATCTTGGACAGCTCTCGAAAGTTTGCTCGCGGCGGCGGTGTGCCTGGCCGGCTGCAGCGGCGAGGACGGCGCGCCGGGACCGCAAGGCCCCGCCGGACCGGCCGGCCCGTCGGGCCCGGACGGCAGCGATGGCAGCAACGGCAACAATGGCAGTGACGGCAGCAACGGTGGCGACGGCACCGCGGGTCCTGCCGGTCCCGAGGGTCCGCAGGGCCAGGGCGCGGCATGGCTGTCGTTCGCCGATGTCGGCTTCGCGCGCACCAACGCCGAGAAGCACCAGGTGCGCACCGCGGGGCGCGCCAACGTCAACGGCCGGGAGGTCACGATCGGCTACCAGGCGATCTTGCGCTCTCATCAAGATCCGGCGCGGCCGGATCGCGCGTGCGACCTCGTCGCCAGCCCGGCGACCTGCGTCGGCACGCTGCTCGCGGCCAACGGCCAGGCGATGCGCGACGACGGCGGCGAGCTCATGGTCTCGAACGCCAACGACTTCACGTCACTGCTCGCGATCGGCACGAACAAGTTCCTGGTCAACGCCTTCGAGTGGTACCCGTCGGCGATCTACGTGACCAGGCTCGCGCAGAGCGCGACCGGCGAGCTCACCGCGACGGCGAGCCACGCGGTCGATCTCGCGCCGGTCGACGGCCTGTACCGCACGTGCGCTGGCTCGATCACGCCGTGGGAGACCCACATCTCGTCGGAGGAGGCCCAGGTCGACGCGCGCCCGGTCCAGGCGGCGACCAGCTGGGCGCAGCTCGCCGCGACCAGCCACTACAGCGAGATCAAGGCGATGGTGCGCTACCTCGGCCTCGACCTGACCGACGCCGACAGCGACGGCCTGCCCGACCTCGCGTTCGACAGCTTCGCGTCGGCCTACACGCCGTACTTCCATGGCTGGAACGTCGAGGTCGTGGTCAACAGCAGCGGCGGCGCGACGGCCACCAAGCACTACGCGATGGGCCGGCTCGGGTTCGAGCTCGGCTACGTCATGCCGGATCGCAAGACGGCGTTCATGACCGACGACGTGGTCAACGGCGGGTTCTTCATGTTCATCGCCGACGTGGCCGGCAAGCTCGACGCCGGCACGCTGTACGCGATGCGCTCGTACCAGACCAGCGCGGTGGGCGGCGGGTTCACCGCCGACCTCGAGTGGGTCAACCTCGGCCACGCGACCGACGCCGAGATCCGGGCGCTGATCCACCCGACCACCGGCGCGCGCACGACGTTCACCGATCTGTTCGACGTCGGCACGCTCGCCGGCGACAACACCTGCGCGGCCGGCTTCAAGCTCGTGCGCGCGACCGGCGAGGACAGCCAGGCGCTCGAGTGCCTGCGGCTCAAGCCGGGCCAGGAGACCGCGGCGTCGCGCCTCGAGACCCGGCGCTACGCCAACTACCTCGGCGCCACCACCGAGCTGACCAAGGAAGAAGGCCTGACCTATGATCCGGATAGTAACCGGCTGTACGTCGCGCTCAGCGACGTGACGACCTCGATGGGCCCGCAGCCCGGCGGCGACAACCACATCGACGTCGCGGCCAACCGGTGCGGCGGCGTCTACGCGCTCGATCTCGGCCCGTGGTTCGACAGCACCGGCGCCAAGGTCACCGAGCTCGCGCCGCTCAACTGGTATCCGCTGATCGTCGGCCAGGCCGCGAGCTACCCGGCGACCAGCGCGTTCGTCGGCAACACGTGCAGCGTCGGCGGGATCGCGAGCCCCGACAACCTCACCTATCTGCCGAAATATGGTGTGCTGATGATCGGCGAGGACACCGGGCGGCATCAGAACGACGCGATGTGGGCCTATCAGATCGCGTCGGGCCGGCTGACCCGCGTGATGACCACGCCGTATGGCTCGGAGGTCACCTCGCCGTACTGGGTGCCCAACTTTGGCAATTTTGGTTATCTCGTGACCGCGGTGCAGCACCCCTACGGCGAGAGCGATCAGGCGCGCGCGACCGACGCCGAGGCCACCGGGACCGACAGCTGGATCGGCGTGGTCGGGCCGTTCCCGCGGCTCGATTGACGATGTCCGGAACGCGGACACGGCCGCCTCGCGCCGCCGGGTCCGCCTTGCTCGTGGCCTGTCTGCTCAGGAGTCGATCCATGGCGCGCGTCGCAGTCATCACAGTCGTCGCGGTCAGCTTCGGTCTGGCGATCGGATGTCGCGAGCGCGAGCACGTCGACGTCATGCTGGTGACCGCCGCGCCGGCGCGCGCCGTCGAGCCGCCCGCGCTGGCGGCCGACGCGCTGCCGGCCCAGGCCACGGCGTACCTGCCGTCGCAGTGCTACACGATGACCCAGGACGGCGACGGCCGCGTCCACAACCCGTGCTTCACCTGCCACGTCACCGCGCTGCCGCCCAACTACATCGCCGACGGCGAGCTCCAGCTCGGCTATG
>Ga0307513_10005660_pt1 | contig 16459 bp, 29 predicted proteins | sample 15_EM_MG_FD_202174 | JGI IMG/M metagenome (GOLD analysis project Ga0307513, IMG submission 202174) | Populus trichocarpa ectomycorrhiza microbial communities from riparian zone in the Pacific Northwest, United States - 15_EM | ecosystem: Host-associated > Plants > Roots > Unclassified | place... | reverse complement strand
AGTCGGCAGATATAACGTATCAATCGACTATGCTTGACTCTTGGGCTGCCGCAACGACTAATAGAAACTCCGAAGACCCAACGGATGTTCCACGACGCAAAGAGTGGGACACAAGCGCTCATCCTCATAGTCCTTCAAGGCCCGATCCGGTAAGGCACAATTTCACTTCACCTTTCCGCACGATCCTTCCCGCCGCCTCGAGACACCGCCTCGTTATCGTTGCGGTACCGTTTTTACTAAATATTCCGCTATTCGCTTCTTTCCCGCCTTCTCAAATTTATACAGCGCCAGTCTCTCCAGAACAGTCGTAGCGTCGGTGTGGAAGGCGATCACCGTCACACTAGGGTCAGTCCTCCATGAGCCTCGGGCACTCTGATATGCTGACAGACTGGCCAGAGTCATGGGGGCACCACTGCTGATACTCAATGTCCACCTCCTGCCTCGCCTTCATCCTCAGCCACTCCTGCACTGACCACCTCGCGCGACAGTCAGGGAACCATTTCTTCGATTGACAGTGCTGCAAGCGCGCCTCTTCGCCTGTCCACACCGAACGTGGCGCCTTCTTTTCATAGTCAAGGGCACGCGGCTGCTGTGAATGGCCGCGTTCCCCCGTTGGTGATTCCTCATCAAGTCCCCCAGTCACAACAGGTCCCGTACAGCCCTTACACTCGCGCATCATATCAGCCATTCTATATGGTAGGCACACAACGCGATTATACGGACTATTCATATCCATATGGACCAATTTCCCCGACGCACACCACGCACCCGGCTACCATGTACAGCCCGACTATTGGTACTCAGAACCCGGTGCATGGGACGCATTCCACCATGTTTTATTCGGATCACTACTCGGTACCAGCGGGAAGGCCTACCCACTCGTATTATTACTCCCCACCTGTATCTTACGCGTCTGGCCCGCCTGCTCAGGCTACAACTCAAGTACCAGTTAATGTGAGTACAATGACATCCACTAGGAAGCAGGCGAGTGCCGTTGGCGGTGTCGGTCAGCGAGATATTTTGCTGACATCACCCCACAGAACCTCGTTCCCGCCTCTGCACCGCATTACAGCGCGCATCCGCAGCATGTGCAGATCCTCCGGTCTCCCGTGGTCCCTAACATGCCCAGACAGCCCTACGGAGTCGGGCCCTCACACGGCCTCGCTGGTCCTCAGCATTTCGTTCATGGTGGTGTCCAGTATGGCCCTTTCCCGCCTCCGGTGAAGCACAACCGGACTAGCTCTCACCATACTGCCCAAACTCCTCGGAGCACGCTCTTGGATGAATTCAAGAGCAATAAGGCTCGCAAATGGGAGCTCTCGGTACGTTCCCAAGCGCATCGCACGCTTCCATGTCGGTTAATTGCTGTGGTTTAGGATATCTTCGAGCACATCCTCGAGTTTTCCTGTGACCAGCATGGGTCCCGGTTCATCCAGTCTAAGCTCGAGACTGCTTCGCCAGATGAGTTTAGAGCCGTATTCGATGAAGTCGTGCCTCGCCACGCCTTGCTTTTGATGAGGGACCTCTTTGCAAATTACGTGATCCAAAAGCTCTTCGAATTTGGCCTGCCCGAGCATCGGACGCTCCTGCTCAACTGCATGCTGAGCCATGTCCATACGCTCTCCGTCGAGATGTACGGTTGCAGAGTCGTTCAAAAGGTTTGGAACCTACATTGGGCACACGACAGCTAGTATTGACGACGTACTTTACAAGGCTGTAGATGATGTAACACCCGAGGAGCAAAGCATTATCGTCCGAGAGCTCGAACCGCACGTTCTCCGGTGCGTGAAGGACGCTAACGGAAACCACGTGAGTCTTCTTCTTTTGAACGAGCTTCGATTTTCACGCCCGTCGGCCAGGTCATTCAAAAGCTGATCGAATGTGTCTCGGGCGAGCGCTTGACCTTCGTGAGCGCTTTCCAAGGACACGTGGATGAGCTAGCGATGCACCCTTATGGGTGTCGCGTCCTGCAGCGCTGCTTTGAGCACCTCGTTCCCGAATTAACTCGCCCGTTGTTAGATGAATTGCACCAGTATACATTAACACTTATGCAGGATTCATTTGGGGTGAGTCGCTGAATCTGGCATGACTCGAGCCATTATGTGGGTAAATTTAGACTGAACCTGGCGTTTATTTCTTGCTGCAGAATTACGTCATCCAATTTGTACTGGAGAAGGGCCTTCCACAGGACCGCCGGCGCATCGTTGAAGCTCTCGGAGAAGGCCAGATGTTGCACATGGCCAGGCACAAGTTTGCATCCAACGTATGCGAAAAAGCTTTATCTATGGCGGATGAAGAGGAGAGGCAAATATTGGTGAATGAGATGTTGTCATCTGGGCTGGACGGCCAATCCTCTGTCGTAATTATGATGAAAGACCAATACGCCAGTAAGTGATCAATGGTGAGGCCCATCATCTGTATCGCTTATAACTCTTGCAGATTATGTACTACAAAAGGCTTTGAAGGTCCTCGAGGGAAGGCACCTGAAGGCTCTGATCAACGCCGTTCGCCCACATTTGAATCAAATGAAGCGCCATGCGCCTGCACTAGCAAAGCACACGAACGCTAGTGAGTATTTCCTTATCGCCCACAATAGTGCACTCATAACCCCTTTAGTCGAGCGGTTGATTCGAGAACGTGGGTACGACCCTCGCGAGACACCAAACCCGCAAGCACTCCCTCTCCCCTTGACTCAACAAGGCTCTAATGAGATGGCTCCCTCGCCATCGGAGGCAGCCGCGCCATTGCAATAAACAACATACCTTACTTGTGCCCTTTGTCAAGACGTGACTCAAGGTTTCATCCTCTTTCTGTTGGCATCGTTGCAGTGTCGAGTTCCAATATCTGTGCCAGCCCTGCTTCGTCCCGTCAAACACTCATAGACTATGTTTCACCCTCCCTCTTATATGTGTCCCCGACATCGCTATGCCTATGCTGCACACGTCTTGTTATCTCCGAACCGTTTACTCAAAGAAATCGACCAGCTGCTTATATGACCTGCTTAATCTACTGCCTCGGCTCGTATCCCTTGGTCACTGCCATCTTTCTTGTGCTTGTGCTTGATTCGATTGTCAGTTCTCTGGACGCGTTTTGTTCTCTTGCGGATTCTGTTGCTCGCGATTTCCCGGCGGTCCGTCTCCCGTTCGTCTCGTTCGTACGGAGCCTTCTCCGAGTACTTGTAGAGCGTGAACCAATTTTTGAGATGCGAAATAATGTCCACGTGACCCTGGCTGGTTCCACCATGACCACAACCAGCAGTGACCCTAATGGCAAGCAATCGGAAACACCCAATGCGTATAAAATGAGCCCGGGTACCTACAAAATATGCAACTCTCGCACCCGTTACAAAGCTGACCGCGCGGCAGAACATGAACGCGAACTCAACCGAGTGATCAACACCGGGCTAGTTGAGTGAGCGTTAAACGGAATTTAATGCGGTTAATAGGCGAATGACGCGTCTGTAAGGTCCTGGGATGACTTGAAGGTGATCCTACGAGGACGGTTCAAAGAGGCGCGTCGCTGTCTTCATTCCTGGTATCCCCTTATCATAACCAAAGGTACTGACCTCTGTGCAGAATGTCGAAGAATATAGAACAAACCCATCACCCGCGTTTGAACCAAAAGAATCCAAGCCTTCAACCAACGAAAGCCATGTAGAGCCCCCTTTCAAGCCTCGAGCGATAAACCCCGAAAGGGGGCCCACGAGGACATTGAGCTCAGATATGGATAGGGAGGAGGCGAATTTAATGTGTGATACTGTCATCGAACTGCTAGAGAACTTCGAGTGCGTCGAACAATTACACGTATCCGACCGTACCTGCCTAATGCTTTCCTATAAACAGAGGAGCACCATTTACAATTCGCAGAATTTGCGAACTCGCTCTTCTCCCCCGTAACCACTACCGTGTGGTCGGTAAATACCTACGGGGACTTGAGCGAACCCTTCTTGTAACATCCCCACTCGAAACTTTTGATATATCCACCGGATCTGAGCCCTCGGTCTACACGACCATGGGGCTGGACGGGGCCTTGACTCAACCCACAACCCCTATTTTCTCTCCCATTCCGTTCTTACATGAGGATGCAAGGGAGCGGTCGAAAAGTCCTACACCGCTACAACTTGACAATTCATCGGCGCCGGGAGATGCCTCAACCAGTGCCCCCGGTAGTGCAAAGGCGTTGGGATTGGTGGACGAGTTGGACACCCCCGCCCCGGGACATATGAGTAACCACCCAACGCCACTTACTGCTACTACAGACCTACCAGGTGTCGTTCCTAAGACCCTTGGGGATCGGTTTGTCAAGGCCAAGGATGACAGTCCGCCATCGACGAGCGAAAGTGAGAGTGGAAGTGTGAGTGGAGACGATAGAGCTGACGAGAAAAGCCACGAACGAAAGGAAAACGTGAAGATGGGAGAGAAGGAGAAGGACGAGAGTAACGAGGATGCCGAGGTCGAGAATATGATCCTCGGAAACGACTAGGGTGTATCTTTGCATTCTCAAATCTCAAAATCCTATGATAATTCAGAGCGCAAAGACATAGTGACAAGGTATGAAGAAACGCCCTCGGGTGTAAGAATGCCCGCGTCGGTACAGATGAGCGTGATCCATTCCGGGCCTGTGTAATCAACCTCTGGATTTCGTCGTAGCTGATCTGCAGACATTAGGCTGTCTGGCTCATTTGACTGTCGGAGCGCGGCAGCGCCCGTAATCGAGATGACTCTCTCTCTCTTGCGAGGCGAACCGGGTGCTGATGCAGTAGGAGAGCTGAGAGCTGAGCCTGGTGGGCTTGAGTATGCCACGGATGGGAAGGAGAGCGTCTGAGACTTGTGCGTCGGAAGGTCGTAAGAGGAGATTGGGAATAATCGAGTGAATTTGTAGCTAGGAATAAATTAGAGTACAATCCAGCGACGTGCCAAGACAGACTAACCTCTCTGCCAGAACGTGTACCGGCTTATTGTAAGCCTTCGCCACGATGGCGATCTGACAAGATCCTACGGCATTGACAATCCCACCACTTTCGACCACAGCCTCACAGCCCACAAGGACCATGTCTGCTTTATCCATCGCATACGCGACCGCAGAGTCGAGGATGACGGTACACGGGATTCCGCTGGCGGCCAACAATTCTTGGGTCTTGAGGCCCAGTCCTCTCGGCCGTGCTTCAGTCACATATACTGATATACGTTTTCCTGATCGGTGAGCGGCAAGAATCGCGTTGATCACAACGCGGGAATAAGCATGGGTGAGGATCTATTGACAGTGGTTGCCTCAGTATAATGATTGATTTTGCCGAGGTCAGCCTCACAATAGAATCGTCCTTGATGAAGGAATTGATATGTCTCGCGATCGTTTCCTTGACGTTGATTACGGATTGAGCGTACTCTTGACAAGCTTGCTTGATCTCTCGTTTGAACTCGTCGAAGTCCTGAGAGGGCGCCTCAGTGATTATTCAGTAGTGATGGTGGTGGATAATCACCGCTCCTCCCGTGTCTCGTATCGAACTAACGAATTTAAAGAAGAGGTCGCAGCCAGCAGAAATAGCGATCGAGTTGGAGAAGCTCTGCTTGAGAGTATCAGCAGCGGCTTTGACAGCTTCCATTAATTCGAACATAGTCGAAACTAGCGGGATAGTCAGTAAGGGGGATCGATGGGTGACTAGTCATGTTTTGAGTTCAGGCAGACATACTTTGAGATTCATTAATCAGATCAGATAGAGACAGGAGTGCAGCAATTGGCATGGATGTCTACGGTCTCCATCGTCAATTACCCCAGTCACCGACAATGGTGGACAATGACTCACATTGCTGTCCTTCACATATCGCTTGTACGTTTGCACAATATCGAATGGACCAGGTGTTTTTGCTTTTGGAAGTGGCTTTGGGAGCCTTTTGGGGTCGATAATCCGGATTGATGGGGCAAAGGCCATATTCGTTGGAAGGAGAAGGGACAATGTTTTGGTGAACAGAGAACAGAGGCAGTCGAAAGTTATGGCGGTCGCGAGGGTTGCGTATCGCAAAGGAAATATTCTGAAAATGGACGGCATGGAGGCGGTCGAACCTTGCCTGCGCGTCGTTTGACTCGGAAACGGCGACAAAGGTGTGTCTCCGGCGTGCTGCTTCAACGACATGGGAAATTTACACAAACCCACTCACGTCTCCTGCTGACGTCTTGTAGTGACACGGTCGAGCAACCACGATCCCGTAGCATTCGGCCGTGGTCCCGGTCTTGACAACCTAGCGCGTGCGAATGCGATTTATGCGACTAAGACACAGCGCCGAATAGTACACACGATATTTTTGATGATAATCAAAGGTAAAACGTCGATCAACGCGTCCTAAACGCGTGTAGGAAACCCTGACTTGGGCTTAGTGAGAAGATCTAGTGAGGCTGGTCCCGCCTGCCTTTGGTCTCTTACCTCTCTTCAATGCGCTCAAGACTTGTCCAGCGGACGGAATGCGTAGCAGCTCTTAAACAGCGCTCAGTTAGATCATTTGCATCTTCCCCACTTCGGCCAACATCTCTACCACGCCCCGCAGTACCCCGCGTAGATTCATGCTCCACACGACTTTCGTCTTCGCTCGTACCAGCAGCTCCACCTCCTGACGCAGAGCCTACACCTCTACCCGAGGAGCCTGAAAAGGTTGTTAAAAGGGTTACTGGTCGAGCTCGAACGGCAAAGGGACTCGATGGAAAGGCTGAAAATGTTGTATTTCCAGATGGATTAGCGGATAGAATTCTCTGGCTGCCTGAGGAGAACCCACCTGGTCCTGAGGCATGGTTACCTCCAGAAGATATGTTACAAGAGGCCCTCAGCAATGTTAACGTCTCTCTACATCCACGAACCCAGCATAGGGCGACCTATCAGTCCGCTTCCGGTCCTCCAGTTGAACCCTCCGTAACCTTGTATTGCCCTATCGAAGGAGGGACTTATGTCATTGATGCTACCGTTCAAGAATTGGCACGAAGAATAAATGCCGATCTCCTTATCCTGGATGCGGTTGATGTACTAGCAGGAGAGTGGGGGGATTTCGGGTCTTGTGTGTAGAAGCTTGCTCTTGCGATAATCTCCTACGCTAACATTACCTGTCCAGCCGCCAGTGCCTTGCAGCTTCCACATAATCCCCTACAACTGGCAGAGTTTCCAGCTGCTCCATCACGTCCACAAGAAGAGGATGAGGAGGAAGAAGGTGGACCAGCTCTATTTAGCACCATCGTCGAAGGCGCTCCTCCTGGTGCTGGTGGTCGTCTACCATTCATCGCCGTTCGGCGACCTGCGACGATGCGGAGCGGTCCCAGCCTAGTCAAGAAAAACTTTTTCATAGAGCTACTAAACCTCCAAAGAGCAACCGACGATGACGTTACAAATCCCTGCCGCTCGTCCAACCGACCGCGTCTGATATATATCCGTGATTTTGCGCTCCTGGACGATACTGTACCTTATTGGTACCCTCACTTCATTGCTGCTGTGCGCGCAAGGCGTATGGGCCCAATATCACGACCTACCGCGGCGGTTCTCAATCCTACAGTGGTCATCCATGGAGTTTCCCCGTCCATCATCACACCACGTCCCGCTGTCAACGGGGGCAATGGTCCACATTCACCCATCGTTAGCATGCTCATGGCTCGACGAAACCCCGCTCAACGTCGTCCGGGTCTCTTGTCTGCCAGTCCATCACCAAAGAATGTAGAATGGGATGAGAGTCCATCGGCACAAAAACAGCGAGAGAAGAGGTTGCAAGAGCGGCTCCAGAGATGGAATAAGGGAGATGCCAGCGTATTTCGTACTGAACTGCCGCCGTTGTCTTTGGCTGAGCGAGAAGAAGGGCCTGCGAGAGGTGTTCTGTCACAGATATTTATAGCCATGCAGGAAGGCGGCCCACCAAATGCTGGAGAAGACGATGCCGAAAAAGGCAAAATGGGCGATCATTCACGGTACGTTCGTACGGATGACTGTAACTGTTGACCTGACCGTTTTTCTACATTAGGGTCACTGTACTCCTGCCACGGGAACGCAACCAGGAGCAGGAAGCCAAAAGTAGGGTCGCATGCCGAATGCAAATCAACGAAGTCAACATGCGCACTGCAATCGGATCTATTGGTGGTACTCTATCGAAACCCTTGGACATTTCGATAGGTCATCTCGGCGCAGAGGGAGAAACACCGGAGTCGAGGTCCTTTGAGAAGGCTGAAGGCATGCTTCATGATTGGGGTCAACGTGTGGAGACATGGGCAAAGACGAAATCCATCGCTGATCGGGCTATTGGTTCTCTTGTAGCCGAAACGGTATGCCATCGGGGTTTCTAATCACAACTCGCGGCGAAAATTCATAGTCTTATAGATGAGAGAGGCCGCTGATGGGGCGAAAATCACCCTCGACCACACTCGCGTGCCGTGGACCGCCGTCGTGCAAAGCTGGGCCCAGGAGCGAGACAATCGCAGCGGCCTTGATGCGTTCCTTGATGCGTTCCTCAATGCGTTCCGCCCCGTGAAATCTCTGCCACTCAAGGGAGACGAAGCAGCCCCAGCAGAGGAGGGTGAAGAGAACGATATTCCAGCCTTGATTGAATCCCTCAAGCAGTCCAACCTCGATTCACACGAAGAGCGACTCCTAACGTGCATCGTCAATCCTGCGACGATGCCAACGACTTTCGCTCAAGTCCACTTACCCGAGGCAACCATCGATTCGATACGAACTATCGTCTCACTCCCACTACTGCACCCTGCCGCGTTTAAGCATGGTATACTGAAGCACCATTCGATGACAGGCGCGTTACTGTTTGGTGCTCCAGGAACAGGCAAGACACTAAGTATCCGGGCATTGGCCAGGGAGAGTGGGGCGCGGATGATGATCGTCAAGCCTTCTGACGTTATGGATATGGTACAGTTTCCTTTAACTGTTCTGTGTCACCCTTTTGCTCATTAATCGCCGATGTTTAGTATGTTGGCGAGGGTGAAAAGCTCGTGCGAGCAGTCTTCAGTCTTGCACGCAAAATCTCTCCGTGTGTGGTCTTTATCGATGAAATTGACTCGTTACTGGGTGCCCGACATACTTCTCGAACGGGCAGCGACGCAGCGCATCGGGGTGTCGTCACGGAGTTTATGCAGGTGCGTAGTCTCCATGTATGCATTCCACATTGTCCGGTGTCAACTTTATTTAGGAAATGGATGGCTTGAAGAGTGATAGTAGCTCCAACGTTATAGTGATTGGCGCCACAAACCGTCCTTTCGATTTAGACGATGCCGTCCTACGAAGGCTACCGAGGCGATTGCTCATCGACTTACCTGGGGAGAAAGAACGAGCAGGTTTGTCCCGTCTAGAGTACCTCCTTCATTTGGCTGACCTGCCCTTAGCTATCCTCCGGATTCTTCTTGCTGATGAGCAGCTAGATGCTGATGTCAATGTCGAGGGACTTGCTAACCGCACGGAGAGTTTCTCTGGATCGGATTTGAAGCGTGAGTGATCTTTCTTGGTAAGTCAAAGCGCTGTGTATTGATCGTTGCACCCTCAGACCTGTGTGTCGCTGCCGCGCTAGACGCCATCAAAGAGAACATAAAATTACCATGGAGTGTACCAACCGACCATCGTCCATCATCGACGATCGCCATACAATCGGTTGCCAGCACTCAAGGTTCACCTACTATACCGCCTTCAATGATCGAAGGTACGTCCGACAAGATCCAGGAGCAGGACCAGGCTCCGTCCGAGGCAGTAGAATCCGATGTCAATGATAAAGATTCATCACCTCCGCGAATCCTACGAGCCTATCATTTCGAGAAGGCTTTGAAGGAGATTACACCTTCAGCATCGGAAGCAATGGGCACCTTGGCCGACTTGCGGAAGTGGAATGATGAGTTCGGAGAAGGTGGGAAGAGGCGCGGAAAGAGAATTTGGGGCGGGAAATTTGGCTTCATACTCAATTCTCAAGGAGACGGGAGTGGTCCTATTGAGGATGGAAGAGTCCAAAACCCTCAGTCGTAACGGCCACTGGGGACACTATTACATGCAACGCTTCCTGCTAATCGCGTATCATCATGCTAGCAGCAATAGATGGGGATCAACTGCAAGAAGGCATCATTCCAAAGAAGGCTCTGAGGTACTAGTCGGGGTACTGTTAGGTGGTGAGAAGTTATCGAGCGCGTTGTTTCCCCTTCGCTTTTGCAGAGAGATGAGGTTTGTCGTCCTCCTCTCTATCCAATTCCATGGATTGCGGCGGTTGCTCGTCTTCATCGTCGTCCGATCCTTGTGTCTGCCTGGTTTGAAGGCTATTATCACGGGCCGCAATACAGGATCATAGCAGACGTACTGCATCAGTTGTGATTTATCAACGGGTCTCCCTTTACCCTTTCGCTTGCTTGCTTGTGAGGGTTCATCGTCCGTTTCCCCTTCGCTACTCTCGGCCTCGGGTTCATCGTTGGCCTCCGCTTGCCCCCTCCTTCTCCTTAGATTGTCATCAAATCCATCGATTGCACCCTCCTCCCCGATATGCCTTACTCCACCCTGCTTGCTCCAGTCAACGTCACATGCGAGACACTTGGCTGAGCCCTGGCGGTGTGACGCGAAGCAATGTTTGTGCATATGAGTGCCGCATGGTTTCTGTGCTGGGTGGTTGGGCCAATTTGAGGCACAAGTATAACCGAGTGTAAGCAGCTGCTCGCAGAGCGCGCAGTCGATGACCTCATCCTGAAATGTTCGGCGGATATAAAGTTCCAACTCAAGGAGGGACCGGGTAGAGAGGGTGTAACGTCCGCGCCTAGATGCCACAAAATCAATTAAAATGAGTGGAAAAATGAGACTCGAAACGGACGGAGTCTTGTAGAGCCACCCTTTAGCTACAAGGTTGGATAGAGTGTTCTCTGCTGCAGATTTGGTCATCTTGTTACTCATATTGTTCACTTCTCGGACAGCAGCCAGAGAGGACACGCAATACGCGTTGAAAGGTGCAGTCATAATCAGCTCGATCTGTGGACTCGAATATCAGTGTTCGTCCTTGCGACTGTGAGGGGACGTCTCTACAATTTGCTTGAAGTAAGCGATTTCTCCTGGACTATACTCAGTCGCGATCTGCGCAATTTCGCCGTCCACCGTATTGACCTACATAAAGACCGGTCAGAAGCCTGCATTGAAAGGTCTTTGGACGCGCCAAACGCGTGAAATGGTACATACCATGGCCCAAATCTTCTTTCCAGTGACCTCGTCATTCCGTGCCTTGAACTCGAGCGACAGTGGCTTCAAAGTCTCGCTTATCTCGCCGATATATACATGCACTTCTTCTGCAGAGTATTGAGCTGGTATCCCCTCATTCAACGCTGTCCGCTCTTGTGTTAGTGGGCTTCGACTTGCGGAATGGGCTCACTCCGCGCAGCCTCCTCGCATTTCTTCCACAGCACTCGTGCAAGGTCTTCCGTTAGATAACGACGCGACACGAGTGCTTGTTTGAAGAGCCTATGGACGTCTCGCGCTTTAACGCCCATAGTGGCAGGGTCAAAGGGCAAATGAAAGGAATTATCTATGGGACGAAAGGGGCAAGCGAGAAGGCGATATTCGTCAGATAGCTACAGAGGTCGTATATACTAGATCAAATGCCTATGATTCGAACCCAAATTACCCAAACTCGATCCTTCAAGGCTTCGGTACACGGAGCGTTTTGCTCACCATGGCCGCGGCCCAGGCACCAAAGATGAGGCTAGCAATATGGACATCCCCACTTTGTTCGTTGCTCTCCCATAGTGTGATCACACCCAGAGGAACGCCTTCTTCGCCTTCTATCCAGCCCATCCTGGTCCAAAAAGCGAGCATGCCAACAAGGATAAGGCTAGTAGGAGTAGGAAGTCCCTCAAAGTATTTCGACTTGCCCGTGGCATCCTTTGGGACGAGTGCGACTGTCGCGTTGAAACGAGCGAGGCGAGCGAGGCCACAGCAGATGAAGCAAGTAAGGATGACCGTGTCCAACCATGTCCGTAAGCCTGCTGCAAATGCAAGCACAGCAGGTGCGACACAAAAGGAAATCTTCAGATGTTCCGGTGTCAGCGAGGCCGAAACACACCGGAGAGATGAAAGCGCACGAGATCAGCGAGACTGTCGAGTTCTTGCCCCAGTAAACTAGCACTGTTCCTCCACCTTGCAACCTTGCCATCGAGGAAGTCGAAGAAGAGGCCTCCAATGGGGAACCAGAGGGCAGACCACAAATGATCCTTGTCGTTGGAAAGGAGGTAACGAGCAGTGGAAAAAAGGGAGAATGCACCACAGAATCCATTCATGATTGTCACTAAGTCTGCAAGCCGGAAATTGCTGCCATTGTCCGCGTTCGATGTAAGCCACAGGTCCGACGAGATTCGATGAGACCAAACGCACCGTACAAGTGAGAAATGACCATTTGTATCTTGGTACTGATGAAGTGCAGATTGAACGGCGGCTTTGCCGTCCTTCTTTGAACTCATGGTCGAGGTGGACAAGGTCGCGAGGTGGTAAATAAGAGGGTCTCGGAATCGGAAACAAATCTGGAAAATAATAATCAAATTCTCTTGCAAAGCACTATAGCTAGTTTACAGCCTCCTTCTACTATAGTCGTCAATAGTGCATGCTGAGGTGCCCGCTGGGAATGATGAACAACCGCTGTGTCCAGATGCCCCAACTCGTCATCACGTAGCTCCACTATCACTTTTCGTAGCAACTCTATACTCGGGTGCATCTTCTCCATTGGTTCAAGTTCCGTCAATTGGCTGGAGAGGCAGTCAGAATCGATCAACCCACTACGAAAAGGAACAGCGCCGAACTCGTCGTAGTGCTCGCCAATAGTTGTCTCAACAGCCTCAGTGCACGCCATAGCCGCCTCTTTACCCATAAGTGCAGTCACTACGCCCAGGCCAAAGCCCGCAATTTGTGCCACCGGTGTGAGAAGAGTTGGCCGTACGTGGTGTTGTACCTGCAGGCGATTCATAACCTCAAGGTGTTTCTTCTCCTGGTCCCACATTTCCTGGACACCATTGTTAGACTGTGCGCGAGCGTACAAGCAGGAGATTACTTGCTTGAATAACGGGACCAGCCACCGCATCCTTGCCTAGTATGGCCATCTGCCCGCGGTATATCCAATTTGCAGCAACCTCTCCGGCTTGGTCCACACGTATGGCACTCGTTAAAGTCTCCCGTTGGGCAGGACTCAAATATTCTGGCGTGTCCATCGTAGATTCATCATCGACTCTTGTCCCGGCAAAATATTTTGCAGAAGGTGGGGTTTGTGCCATACCTGAGGCACATCGCCTCGTCATTGCGCATGCACGCGTGCGAACGAGGGCCGCCACCATTCCTGAAATGTGATCGAGGTTCAAAAAGTAAACAAAGACGGTTCGGCACCGACGGATATGGACGTGCACCGACTCCGACTTCAGAAACCCATCTCTTCGTCAACAATACTACGAAAGTTGCTTCCATTATACCCTGGAAACTCGGTGAATGTTCTCGTCTCCGCTTGCTTGATTGCCAAGGCGAGGTTTCTACGAATGGAATGAACAATCATGATCACCAAGAGCACCAGCGGACATACAATAAGGTTGAGGATACCAAGTACCCCTTAGTATCGAGAGCTTCTGCGAGTTCGGCCTGGTGATTATGCAGAAGTGTTGGATTGGGCACAGCGACCACTTTCTTGCCCATCCTCATGACCTCTAGGAGGGTACCGGAGCCTGAGACATGGTGTCAGTCATTGACAATCCATAATCATTTCCAGTAATGCCTCACCCGCGTGGCATATCACCAAGTCAGCACTCCGATAGTCGGGTTCAAGGCTAGGTTTGAACCGCCAAATCTCCGCATCCAAACCTCTTACATTCACCCTCCACACCTCAATCCCGTCGTTGGTGGTTGAAACAGGTGCATTCTCAACCTGAATCGGGCTCTTTCCCGCTTGGACGACCAAACGCGTGAACTGGTGCTCTTGAAGCACTTGAATCACTTCACTTCCAAGGACCGCATCCACAAGAGCATCAAACTGCGTCGATCCCACAGTGACGAAAGCGATCTTTTCCATCAACACGCGACGTGGTTCAATCCAAGGGCATCTTCAATTCCTCATTCCTTCGACTGCTGGTGTGGAGTGCCCCTGCAATAGGTTACAGTACAGTAATGTGACATACAATGCACAAGAGACATCATGACAGTGGTGACGCGTTCATTTCCCCGGTATAAGCAACGCTCTAAGGTCTTCGCTGATAATGGGAAGCTTGCTAACTGGGATAGATTTCGATTGTCCTTCCGCTGGTCCCTCCGCTGGTCCCTTTCCTTCCGCTGGTCCCTTTCCTTCCGCTGGTCCCCTTCCTTCCGCTGGTCCCTTTCCACCTCGGCGACGAATACCAGACCTCGCAGGTCCCTGTTCAGCGGCTCTGCGGTCGATATCTGCGACTACTTGATGGAAGGAGAGGAAGAGAACTTCTGCTTGGGCGAGTGTCGAGTCGAGTTCGATCGTCATCGAGAGTTCATTGCAGTACTGCGGTCCTGTCAGCTTCACGTCACCACAGAGGTTGGAACGATGGCTTACTTTGAGTATCTCGTCGAATTCCACCAAATAACGCATAATCACGTCTCGATGAGACTCCATCACGGCCAGTGCGATGAATAGGACGAAGTTCTTCGAGTAATAGTCCGTCCATAGTACCTGAGGATATTGTTAAGGCCAGCTTATGTCGAAGGTGAGGATGACCAACCTCCCATAGTCGGAGGACGTCATCGAAGGGGAATTCCCGTTTGAAGGAGATGAGAACCCATCTACCAGGGACAAATGTTAGCACATCGTTAGAACAAGCAAGTAAGTTTCATACCGGAAGCAGAAGAACAGGTTCAAGCTGTCAGTTTTTTCTACAGGAATCGAACATTAGCCATCGAATGTTCAATGGCACATCAAACGTACCTAGGTGCCTGTACAGCACAGGGTCCATAACGGCGAGGAGCTGCTGAAGAGTGGCTAGTTGTTTCTTCATCCCACTCTGATCCCTTAAGAAGTTTTGTTTCTACGAACCATCATCGGCACATCGACCCATATACAGAGAGCCAAGGGACTCACCATCTTCTCCATAACGGAAACAAAACACCAAAATGTCATGACTTCATCTGCACCAGTGACGACATATATCGGGGCGCAGAGGTCGCTCATGCCTTGCACATATCCTTCAACGCGTTTTGCTCCATGTAAGAATCACAAGTGATCGGAGATGACAGAAGTTGGAGCAAGAGCATGACAATCCACGTCGGGATGTTCATCCCGGCATCCAAAACCAAAAAAGATGCTTACCTAAATTCTTCTCGTACAAATCGTACGTCAGCAAAATCTCGCAAAGCTTCTCTACGTGCTCGTTGGTTTGAGATTGAGAACCGATTTCGTCGCTAGCAGGAGAGAACTTTGATCGGTGAGCAGGCTGAGAAGGGCCGGCCGTGACGTCGGCCATGGATGGATTAGGGGATGAAGCAATAAAAAGTGGTTGCGTTCGGTCTGTTCTTCGACAATCCACGTCAATCCGGTGTCGCTCCTTAGCACAGTTATCAGCAGTAGCACCAAACAGGCATAAATGACGCACCTCGATGATGTCCTCTCTATTAAAGACTTCATCAACTCCATACCAATCTGCTTTGAGATCCCTATACTGTAATTTGCGTTGGAACCAGATGATCTCTCGTTCACGCTCGTCCGCATCCCAAGGTAAAACATCCAGGATGAACGGCCAGGCTTTCTTCCTGACATTCGGCTCTAGTCCCTGGAGGTACTCTGTTAATACAATATGACCTGAGTAATTGAAAGGCAGACCCACCCTCCGGAATACCTCTTGCCGCATGTATTCCTTACTAACAAGCGGTCGTCCATCCCCAGCAAACCAGTTACTCCAAGCTTCCTTATCAATAGGGTTCTTCGGGTTTCGGGTACTCTTCGGCATAGGGAGATTCGCGTTCTGCTTGAGCACTTCGAACACACCAAGCCCGCCATCTTCCTCTTCCTCTCCTGACATACCACTACCCATGGTCCGAACCTCTCGCTGCCTCGCCCTCTCTCCTTCCTCAGCAACGATGCGCGCCCAACGCGCCAGATAGACGCGTGCAGATTCGAATTCTCCGACCCCTCCCTTCTCCACCCAGCTTGCCCATTCTCCGTTAGCACTCACGAGGGACTTGACGGGATCTGGTAAGTGAGGTACAATGGGTTTGGCGAGTGGGTGGGATAGGATACGCTGAGCAGTACTCCGGGCCCCCTTGGTGATTTGTGAGAACCCCTGGAGAAACGCTATCCGCGCTTGTGAGCCGGGACTTGGAGGCGCAAGCGTCTGGTGCAGGACACTAGTTCGCCTGTTATGGCCATTTACTCCTGCCAAGCGGCGGTTTCGGGGCAACGACGTGGATGGACTGAGAATCTCATCTACGGCGTCATCGGCGTAGAGTATCGTCGTGTGTGTCTCTATATCCGCACGGGAAGGGTTG
>Ga0307513_10005659_pt1 | contig 16460 bp, 22 predicted proteins | sample 15_EM_MG_FD_202174 | JGI IMG/M metagenome (GOLD analysis project Ga0307513, IMG submission 202174) | Populus trichocarpa ectomycorrhiza microbial communities from riparian zone in the Pacific Northwest, United States - 15_EM | ecosystem: Host-associated > Plants > Roots > Unclassified | place... | reverse complement strand
AAGTCCTGGCGTGGAACGACAAACGCACATTATGCCAACACTACGTCAAGCTGGCAATCGAACTCGACGAAGCAGAAGCAGGGCAATTAAGAAAGTCTCTCAACAGAGCCCTTGCCGCAGCGAAACACCAATCACAAACCGAGCAAATCACCGATCAGCCGCCTTCGAATGCATCAAGCGATCATCCCCAAGGGTCCTCCCTTCCACCTTCTTCCGATTCACCCCTCCTTCCATTGCATAACGAACAACCCAGCTCAAGATTCATGGTAACTATGGAAACTCTATTGCCTGCCTGGGGAATGGCGAACCACAAGAAAGCCCTTGAGATGTTCCGGTGGATGAGGCATCACACCATAGGTCTCATAAAACGCAAGAAGAAACAATTGCAATGGTTCATAGAGCGTCAAGGCGAACTTCTTCAGCTCGGGGCGCGTGTTTTGTCAATGCACGACAGTGTCGAAGCTAGTACGATGTTTCGACAACCAGTACAACCTTATCTCATTCCCGAGGTGCCTTCTACAGGTGACCCAGAGACACTCAATCCTCAACACCGTCAACGATTCTATGTGATGACCCATATCGTGCTACTTCAAGAAGCCATCGAGAAACTCACCGGAATGATGGAACGAATAGACGAGGGTGTTGCGCGCTTATCACAACGGACCAAAGAAAGACTGACGCGGAGAGTGTTGGACACCAAAGACATATACATTCGCGACCTCGACCAACGGGTCTTCATTGCGCCCGAGGAATGGGTAAAGATCGTTAATTACGGGCCATGGGCCAGGTCCGTCACTGGGCCGTCAAAAACGAAGAGGGATATGAGACGGGAAGAAAAGTATGGTGATCGGTCGACATGGGTGCAACGCAAAAGGGAGCAACCTCCTAAAGACGAGAGTATACCTCGATGGCTTCACGAAAAGTTGGCGACGAGAAACCCGAAGGTTAGCCATCCGGTCGCGCCCATGCTCCCCCCCTCTGACGAAGCGGGATCACTCGTCGGCATTGAGTCAGAAATGGAGGATGAAGGTAATGTCGGCGGTAGAACAAACAGGTCTACAGATCGCTAGGGGGGGTGGGGGTAACATTTACTTGTTTATTTTGATCCATCTACTTTGATGCGTCTCGCCATTCACCGTTCGTCGTGTAATTTCAAGTTCGTTATGCTCTTACGTAATTGCTCTTACCTCTTACGTAACTCGAGCATGTCATTCCAACACTCCTACGTATAACTTTAGATCAAATGGTGCAGAAAACAACTTGGAACCCAAGAATGGCCCCAGTTGACGCCTGGTTATACGAGTAATCGTTAGCTACGTTTTAGCTTTTGATTTATAGCGAGGCATGGCTTGTATGAGCTCGTGAGTCTCGGTGATAAACGCTGTGCCGAGCCAGCCGAGCGTCGGAACCCGGCACTGATGTTTGCCGGATAACCTAGGCCTCAACTCCACTCCTCAACTCCCCCATCTTTGACGGTGGTCAACTTGAACTTGTTTACTACCCACTTGTGTCAGCAATGCCCCATCCAATCGAAGAACTCACCAGTCCCTCCTCATGGGCCCTTGTGCGTGGTTTCGCTGTGAACATTCGCAGGCCAATTGGTCGTAACCAATGAATAACCCAGGTTGAGGATAAGTTCTCTCCATATGCTAAGCAGACTCTCGCCAAATTGGTCAAGTTTGTTCAGGTCAGTTTCAACGGGAGGGTGCTTGAGCTCTCAATTTAACACGTCCACACGCCGCAGGAGGAGGTTGAACCCGCCCTCAAGATTGCTGCAGCTCAACTTCCAACCGATCCTGAGCTTCGCTGGAGGACGGAGATCCCGATTCTTGAGGAGCTCAAGGTAAAAGCCCGCAAACTCGGCCTCTGGAACCTCTTCCTTTCCAAGGCACACTACCCCGCGTATGGTGTCCCTCTCACCAACCTGGAGGCAAGTCAATGTTCCTTCGTCTCGTTGTTTGTAAGCCTCATTGGATCGCAGTATGCAGTGATGGCGGAGGTCCTTGGTCGGTATGGGCAACTCGCTTCCGAATCGGTGAACTGCTCTGCTCCGGATACCGGGAATATGGGTGAGTCTTCTGGTACCGATAACATGGACTATCCAATTTATTGGACGTAGAGGTTCTTGCTCGCTATGGGACACCTGAACAACAAAAGCAGTGGCTGGAACCTCTTCTCGAGGGTAAACTCCGCTCTGCATTCTCGATGACAGAACGCTTCGGTGGGCTACTGCTTTTACCTCCCCCTCCCGCGACTGATGATTTCCCTCTAGTTGCCTCCTCGGATGCAACCAATATTCAGACGTCTATTCGGCAAGACGGCAACGAAATTGTCATCAACGGACACAAATGGTACATTTCTGGTGCTGGAGATCCCCGTTGCAAACTCCATATTGTTATGGGGAAGCACGACCCGCACAACAAAAACTCACATCTCCAGCAATCCATTGTTCTGGTACCAGCTGGTGCTCCAGGCGTAAAGGTCATTCGACCCATGCAAGTTTTTGGTTATGATGACGCCCCTGAGGGCCACTGCGAGATTATCTATGATAACGTTCGGGTTCCTCTTTCGAACCTGGTTCTTGGATGGGGTAAAGGATTTGAGGTAGGTCTAACTCCAACTTCGATCCGAGATCCTAGTCATTCGTGGACGTTAGATTATCCAAGGGCGCCTCGGCCCAGGTCGCATTCACCACTGTATGCGTTCGATCGGTGTCGCGCAGTATGCTCTCGATCTAATGATCCAGCGCGTCACCGACCCGTCTCGCAAGACTTTTGGCAAATATCTCTACGAGCACGGTGCGTGCTTGCTTTATACCTCGTGTTCTTCAGAATCTAATTCACTTGACAAAGGCACTGTCATTGCGGATATCGCCACCTCTCGAGCTGAGATTGAGGCTTCTCGCTTGCTTGTCCTGAGTGCGGCCCATCAAGTGAGTATACTCGGTCCAACACCGGTGGTAGTTCGACTCACATTCCTCCTAGATCGACAAGTTCAAAGCTAAAGGAGCCCTGAAGGAGATTGGCATGGCCAAGGTCAGGAGTTTGCCTCAGTGTAGCCTCTAGCATTGATGATGTGAACAGTTTATCGTTCCCTCGATGACCGGTCGCGTCATCGATCGCGCAATACAAGCATACGGTGCAGAGGGTGTGAGCCAGGACACTCCCCTTGCACGGATGGCAGCTGGTGTTCGGACGCTGCGTATCGCTGATGTATATTGGGTCGCACTGGTGAACAAGGACCCTTGCTGATCGCTGCGTCTAGGGTCCCGATGCTGTCCACATTCAGCAAATTGGTCTACGCGAACTCAAGCGTGCTAAGAAACTGCACAGATTAACTCAAGAAATGAAGCAAAGGGAGGATGCGCTATGGAGGGCTGCTGGACTGCCAGAAAGGGCCAAACTCTAGCGCTTTAGAACGAGAGTTGGATTGATGGAACTGAACTGAACAACGTCCGGCGCTTTTGGTGATATACATCGTGAACTAACGATGTTTTGAGGAATACAGGGATACCGTTGATACGACACTGTATCGTCAATTCAAAGCTGCCACCTAATACTCGATGGCTGACTCACCTCGAGCACATCGAATCATCGTCTTCGCTTTGGCTTGCCAGAGTGCCGTGCTGCTGCGGGAGCGCCTTGTCGGTTCAACCGTCCTTTCTTTCGTTGCATGGGTAGACCCTTGGAGGCCCGCCATTCCTCTCGTCGGTTTAGCCGCCTCCCATGAGTAGACACTTTGCGCGGAGCATCGTCTTCCATCGGTTCTGAAGTGAAACAATCGTATTTGATACCATAATGAGGAAAAGAGATACAAAGGTCGTAACCAATTGAAGACGAACCTGCTCGCTCCACGTCTAGCTCTGTAAGCAAGGCAAGGAGTCAGCGAACTGTACATGATCAAAAGAATATGCAATGTATATGAGATAATTGAATCACATGAACTCGATATAGACTATGTGTGGAGACAGAGGCGAGGACGTATCGCCATGGCTCAAAAAGACGGAGATCGTCCTCAGACGATGACGAAGCGTACCCTAAGAGGTTTGAACCCTCCTGATTAAGCTAGCTATTGTATCTACGGTGATAGAATCGGGGTCGACAAGCCCAAGAAGCGCATAGAAGTGCCAACCTTCTGGTCCTTCCATCGGTCCCTCTTCGATGGTCTCATCCGCTTGTTCTAGAGTGTTAAGCGTCGCTATAGGTCGGGCGATAGCTGCGAGTTTCTGCGAAAGACGCTCCAATCGAGCCGCATGCGTGACGGCGAAAACGCTATCGTCCCGCTTGGCTTTGCGGAATGAACGCTTGACTTTGGATCGGGTTGATTTTGCCATGTGGATGGGAGCTTGCGGATGTGGTGCGGATGTGGTTGGGACCAAGATGCGGCGACTGCATTTGTTCCTTTTTAAATCCCGACCGAGTCCGAGTCATGGCACAGTTCCTCCGACTCAACACGTCAACCTTGGCTGTTAGGAGTACTTCATTTCCATGTCGAGGATTTGCGGGAACGGGCTTCGCTGGTATCCGCTCCTTGTCTTTTCAAAGCTTTTTGGGGACTTCAAGGCCAGCCACGCTCCAACGGGTATCACAGCCATTACTCTGTCGCCGTCGTTTGAACCAGTTGCTCTCTCGGTCAATACGCAGCTATCCTCGCGCTGCTCCCCAAAAGCGCTCTGCATGGGAAGCGTTCAAGCACAGAGTTAGCGATATTGAGCCTACAAACTTTGTCAAGGGTATCATCGCGGCCAATGTAGTAGTTTGGCTCGGGTTCCAATACGGTCAGACCGCACGAGTGCGTACAGTTTCTTTCTGCGGTTGTGTGATCTGTTGGTACTTAGAGGGAAGCCCGACACGCATGAAGAGCACATAAACCATTCCTAGGGTTGATTTCACCGATGGGAGGGGTTTGTTTGCTAGAAGCAGGGCCCCTAAGTCTCGGAGGGCTTATCTAGCTTAGATGTTTGGATACTAAAACTGAAACGTGACGTGCAGAGCGAAGGATACCCAAGCGTCTGGATATGGCTGAACAACAACTTCATCACTTCGATGAGGAACTTAAAGGATGGGCGAATGTAAGTCCATTCCTCTTGTTGCGAAAGGCACCAACCCGTAAATGCATAGATGGACGCTTGTTACTTCCTCGTTTGCCCATATCGACCCAGGGCATATCCTCTTCAATGGCCTCAATCTCTGGCTATTTGGATTTAGTGCTGCAGCCGCAATTGGCTCATGGGGTTTCCTGAAGCTATACCTTGGTGGTGCGCAGAAGTCCTACCCACTCTCTCTTCCCGCTGAAGTGTTTCAGGTGCCCTGGCGAGTAGCATATCTGCGCTCGGATGGAATCAGCACCAGGGAACGCTTGGAGCGAGTGGTCAGTTCGAGTTGTCCTCTACCTGCACCCTTTAATTGCTCAGTCCCTTGTGCCGCGAATCGACAAACTCGCGTGTAGGTTCCATTTGTGCGATCATGAGCTATACCGCATGCGCTGCGCCGTATGCGCGTGTCATGATATACGGCATCATCCCAATGCCCCTTTGGGGTGTGGTCGTGGGGTTCTTCCTGTACGACTTGTATGGAGCCTCTCGGCGTGGCGTATGTCCAGGCAATCTCAGCAAGAATGTCACGTACTAATGGAAATTACAGCCTGGATCGAACGTCAGCTTTGCAGGACACATCGGGGGTACCGTAGGAGGCGTCGCCATGTATTTCCTCAGCCGAGGAAGGGTCCGCTTGCGTTGATAGGTTCTATAGAGAAGACACCTACTTGTATCTTACTCTTTTCTGTGGTTCGTATTCATGAACAGTCCCGTTGCCCCGCGTGGTCCTCTCTGCTCGCTCTCCTTTAGTTTCAGCTTGTGCCTTGACCATTTCTTCAGATTTCGGCGCAGTCCGTGCACACCGCGGGGTCCTTCCAGTCGACACTGTCGTTATTCCTATTTGCCATAGTCACGCCAAGTTAATCACTTCACTGGCTCCCTCCGTCCATATCCTTTCCCGCCTCACTGGTACCTTGCGCTGCAAAGCTTCCCCACAACCCGCATTATCCGCATTATGCCAGGGTCGACTCATGCTGTCTCATCAACCTGCTCGTCTCGCCTTCCCGGCGTGACGAACATGCCCACTCAACGCACCACCTCTCCTGCTCACCTGCTGCCGGCATTCGAAAATGAACGACTCCATTCACTTCAACAACAACACCCCCCCAATATGTGTCAGTCTTCACCATACTCTCCTCATCGCTCTGGCCGGTCCTCGAATCGTCCCCGCGCTGTTTCAGCAGCCTCTGTAACCAATGCTCCAGATTACCGGGTCTGGTCGGAAGGTCTAAACATCATAGATTATAACCACGCTGGTGATCAATCATTAGGTCCTTACGGACCGCCTCCGCCTCCAAGCTCTCCCCCTGACCTTGACGACTCTGCGTCGGTCTTCTCCCTCGGGGCATACTGTCGCGATGATAACGCCTGCACGCCACGTATCGACGATCATGCGCCACCTGATGACGTCGTCATTAGTATTCCTTCAACCCCTCGAGTGGAACAACTAAACTCGGGGGACACTCTCTCGCTTTCTACCCACTTGAGCAAATCGACAACTATAACGACTCTCGGCGCGATTCTTCGCCCTGAATCCCCATCCAACATCCGCCGTTCGCGAAGACCCGCTCCGCTTAACCTCGAGCATGTACACCGAAGCCCAACTTGTTCGCCTATCGTGCAAGGGCTGGCTGGCGGATCAGATGGCGTTACGTGTGTCCCGAGTGACCGCAGAGATCGGGAGCGACCTCGCATTCCTCGGAAGGCACCCGATGTGCTTCCCAAGGTGACCCCACCAGTGGTTCCTGAAGTTGAACACGTCAAGGGAATTGACCTTCAACTTTGTATTGATCAAGAAGAGTATCGGATGATTCGACCGGTCTTCCGTTTCAAGAAGCATAGCCAACGCCCGAAGCAAAGGCCTCCCAGTGCGGGTGTAGGAGACCGTTTCACGTCGAATATTGGCGAGTTGGGTCTAGTTGAACTACGTATGGCCTCGAGGGATGTTGGAACCTTTCATGTTGGGGTGAACGACTCCGTTCAGAATTTGGTCGCGTTCACTGACCTTTCCAATAGAAAACATCTTCAGAAGCCTGTATTCGAAGAGTTATCGTCAACAACGATGATACTGCAGACTATTTGTCGCAAATTGTCATGCTACCGCTCTCTGAGAATGGCATTTATACAGTCAATGGCTTGGAGAAGCACCGGGGGAAGAAGACTGCCGCACGACTGGTTTGGAGATTTGAATATTCGGTCGAAGACAGGCGAATGCCTCAAACTGGGCACCTTGTCTCTGGTGAAAAGGTCCTTCATTCCAACGTGTCGGATTTAGCACCTTCTAATACTGCCTTAGCTCCTCCGTCCCCTCTCATTTGTCTGTTCTCCGGAATTGCTTTCGCGGGAACAAGCCATGCGCGTTACCATCAAGCAGATATTAACGAAGCGGCTATCTCCAACTATCACCGCGCTCAAGATCCCTCCACCAACACTACCCATCCCAATACCAACCCCAGTATCTGCTACAAGTTCATCGTCCTTCACCTCCAGCGGCAATACCTCCGAATTCTCCTTCCAGACATGTGAAACAAGTGACTCAAGCGTTGTATCTCCGAAGTCGCTGTCGAGGAAGCATTCTTTTACTCGAGCAGTGAGGTCGTTATCGCGGCCGCCTACCCCTAAGGTCCTAGGCACTCGTAGTCGTCCTCAAACACCGTCCAACGAATCGGTTGTAAGATTGAGCTCCTCAGCCGATGGTCATGCCGCGGATTGGAGGCCTGGCTCTGGCAAGAGCACAGGAACTCGTAACCGGTCTTCTTCTACGACGTCGAGAGCGGTGAGCATTGGGAGGAAGTCAAAGGTGGTTGGTGCGATACTGAATCGACGAATTGATCCTGAATGCGGCGTTCTCTTCGAGGGTTCATGCCGGGCGGATACTGCCAGTCCTATTGGAAGGAAGGGGCGCACACGAGGAACTGGTTCATTTGTAGGACAGGCACCTTCGATCACTCTGCCGGTGCCAGTTTATCCTCACCATGATCCAAATATCGTTGCGAGTAGATACAGTGGGTATTTGCCCGGGGAAGAAATCCCTTCGGAGAATTCTGCCGCAGTAACCCGACTTTCAGAAGCGCCATTGTCTGAAGAGATGATTCACACGGCATGGAAGGAAGTGGAGCATTTCATCAGCACGCACCAAACTCGACAGAAGCAACTTGCTGCTCGGTACAAGACCATGCCTATTCTTGAACCACCAGATTGGCCATCTAGGGACCAGCTAGTCGATTCCTACCTTCCTACAGTCGCCATAGGCTCAATGCGCCCTCGACCCATGACGATGGTTACAACGAACACGGGAGGCATGATCAAAGGAGGGACGATTTCTCGACGAAGACCAGCCACGGAAAGTGGGCGTACGAGGCGACCGGGAACTGCATCCAACTCAACTCGACAGGCATTCCCTTAGGGAGATGTTGTTCCTTACGTCACTCCCAATCAAAGGATTTGGTGATAATTCGAAGTTTGAACCGCCAGGGTTGCACTTATATCCAGCGGGGGACAATATATTCTTGATTCATTTGTAGCTTTACTACTGTACAACTGGCTGGGCTCGACCGCGGGCCAACTTTTGTATCTCTCCTGTTTACAGTTCATTAGGTACTACATGTATCCACCACAGTGAATGTATTACTTGGGTTGTAAGTGTTCACTTTAAGCGGTGCTTTGGAGTTTGCCCCTTGTCTCTTCCAATAGCTCTTGGAATACCTCCTGAAAGAGATGAGTCGATATGGAATGGGACAATCAAGACCAAAACTCACCCTTGTAGATAAAACCTTCGTGACGTGACCGACACCCGTTCCAGCCCAAACCTCTAGCCGGTTGAAGTCCTTAGTTGCCAAGGCTTGATCGTATGCGGCACGAAGTCGTTGAGCATCGACACCTGTGTCGTAATCCTCCACGCTCTTGTTCCTCAATCCGCGGCCATCAATATCGTTTGGCCAATCCGTCGTCCCTCTGGCCAAGTCGAATGCCAAAGAACGAACAGTACCTTCCGCCTTGGCTTCACAGATCCGTGCCTTCTTAGCGTCGGGATAGAAGGATTCGGTGGTAGCGAGGAAACGGGTGCCCATTACTGCACCGTCTGCACCATGGGTGGTAATCATTTCTGCTAGATCACGTCCGCTCCCCAGACCACCTGCTGCTAAGATTGGTGGGTGACCGGGAGGGAGAGCCTCGAGGACTTCGGCAAGGAGGGTACGTACGGCAGGGCTTCTGCTCGAGCCATGCCCGCCTGATTCGTTACCTGTAAGGGGTTGAGGATGTATGTTTATGTAAGGTGAGAGCGCTGTACCCTGTACAATAACGACATCGGCTTTTAGCTCGTTGACGGCCGTCAACGCTTCAGCTCTGGACGAGACTTGAATGGCAATCAAGGTCTTACGACTATCTGCTTCTCTCGTTGCATCCGCTTTGCGAATAAATTCGACGTATGGGCGCAGATCGTTCCCAAAGGCTAGCCAAATGGATTGCACATTCGAAGTGAGAGCGATCTGAAGCATTTGAGTTGCCTTCAAAGGGTTTTTATCGAGTTCCCAGCCAAAATAGCCTATGCCAATGGGCAATTTGGTTGTCGGGTCCTGTCGCTGGAGCAACTCCTTTGCAAGGTCCAGTTCGTGCAAGAGGGATTCGGGGGTGCAGTAGCCTGATCGGGGGGGTATAAGAACACGTTAAGGGAATAATAAAAATTAGGGAGCTACCTGCCGCAATGTAACCGAAGCCTCCTTCGTTGGATGCAGCTGCTGCAAGGGCACCGCCGCTGACACCCGCCATGGGGGGTACCAGGAGAGGAATTTGAATTTCTAGAAGCGCACGGTGAGTTGTTGAACGCGGTCTATCCTGTGTATAATACATACCAAAGAGCTTTGTAAACGGAGTCTGGAAATCTGCGGGCATCGCGCAAACCAATGCTTATTCAGTGTCAGAGAGTGGGCCAAGTAACGAGTGAGTCGGGACCTGAGCATGTGGAAGTATTAGAATAGGCTTTGTCGGAGGACGGAGGACGGATGTGAGCGGAGCGCTAAGGACTAATTTCGGACGACGAAAGTCGACGAATTATGTGGTGTCTTGGGTTCTGGGTTCTGGGTTCTGGGTTCCCAGGGCCCCGGCTGCGGCGCTCACTCTCACTTTTGGAACCTAGCCCTTTCAGGCGCTTTTCCTATCTGACCGAGTTTAGTATCGGGACACGTTTATCTGGTTACTGTACAATATCCAGACGGTCTCTTGAGTCCTCACCGATGTCATCATCCTCGCACAACCTCCGCAAGCTCAACCTTTCAAACGGATCCTCCGTTGGGCGCCGTCCATTTTCCTCGGGACCACCCTCTCCAACTCTAACAGCGACAACAAATGCCTCACAACTAAACCTAGGCGCAGGCTCTCCTGAAACTGTCATCACGAGGAGGAACCTCAGGGAATCGCTTGCCGCGTATGAATCGGTATTTATCCTCTTAGCGGTCTATAGCCCAGGAAGTTCTTTATCCAACATCCTCCTTTGCAGCTTGTCGCTGATTCTCGTGCCTATCGCGATTCACTGTCTGCCATGGCCGCCGCCTCGGCGCGATTCGCCAGCACCATTGAGAGATGTTCGAGGCGAGTCCTATCTGGTGGAGCCAGATCACGAGTAGCTAACACATGAGCCGTAAAATAGACTAAAGGGCGTGGATGACGAGGCCTCAGTGGGGTTACAATCTGCAGCTGGTCTGCACTACCTAATGGCAAACCACTGGGAAGTCCTTGTGAGTTTCAACTGTGCATCGGTGTGCGCATGGCATAACCATTTGTCGTGACAGGGGGATTCGTTACTTTCTAGTTTCGAGAAGCCTTTGTGCACCGAGCTAGAAAACTATCGAAGGACGATCTCTGTCAGTCTGTACAAATACCTCTCTGGTCTTTATCTCATCGTCTAGCGGGGTCTAGGATCGCGCCGCAAAGTATGAGGCTTCGGTTTTGGAGAAGAGCAGGCTCATTAAGCAGACTGAGAACGAGAACATGAACCCAAAGAGGAGAAAACAGCGAGGTATGAGGACATATGCAATATTCTCAGCTATCCGACTAATCTCTGCGATCAGATCTCCAGACGTTCCGTGCCACCCTTTCTATTCTCCAAGCGCAGGTCGATGAACTTGACCAGTTGAAGTCCAACCACTACGAGGAAATACTGGAGCACGAGCACGAGAGTTGGGACAGTGTGCACGAAAAGGTAAGAGGGTTGTCCTCTCACGTGATAATGATACCGAGGTACTTATGAGCCGCCAGCTTGCTGTTGTGGTCCGTTCTTCTTTGGAAGTCTTCGATAGACTGACGGCAAAAAGTTCGGACCCTTGCTTCGAGTCTATTGTGCAAGCCATTCCGGATCCCTTCAACACATACGGACCACCAAAGGCAGAAGGGCAGCTCTTCAGCATTCTTTCTCCTCTGGGGATGGGCCTGGCAGCCTCTTCCAATTCACATCCCCCGCCGTTCCCGTCCGGCCTCTCTTTTGGATACAAGGCACCTCCCTCTCTGGGCTATCTCTCAACCAGCGCACCTGGATGGGGAGGATCCTCCGACGAAGGAAGTCAATCAGACTGGAGTGACGCTAGATCACCTTCCCATTCTCCCACCTCACCACCAGCCACAATTACGTCCCGTAGACACACGTTCCCTACGTCCCCGCCTTCTTCGTCAACATACAAGCATTCTACCTCCCCTCCTTCAGTGCGCCGAGCAGAAACCAAATTGCGTTCCGTGCTCAGCGCCGTCGAAGAGACTAATACGCCGTTGCCGAATGGATACCACCAAGAGAGGGATCGAGGCACGGACAAGAGCATCTATCAGGAACGCACCGCCGTGTGTTTCCCTCCTGGAAACTCCGGCCACGACGAGAAGATATCAGACTCGAGGTCCACTACGCCTACACCCGGCTCGCAATCTGCGCCAAACCCCGAACCACGTTTCCTCGCTCAGCCCACTGATGATGGCCTTCGACGGGATGCATCCGCATGACTGAACGTTGTCCATTGGACTAGGCACCTAGAACTGGACAATGAACTCTGCTGATTCTACACTGTATCGGGTACCCCTCATCGCGCTTGACTACACATGCACCTCGAACGCCTACCACTGTCTCGATATGGTCTCCGATTCCGATTCCGATTCCGGTTGATCGAAATTTTTTTTGATGTAGTCTAGGGATTTATCCCCTGCTCACAGAGTCATATATATTGATCCTGTTTTTGTGATTGAGTGGTGATAAAATCAAACATAAGATACAGGCGGGGACTGGAGGAGGCGGTCTATCGAGAGGCTAAGCCGTAGAGTGCGAGGGTCTCCGCTGGGATGGGAGAGGGGCTTTTAAACATCGGATCAACCCCTCCTGCCGTCTTTGGGAAAGCAATAACGTCCCGAATTGATGGGGCGTTGCAAAGAATTGCCATTAAACGGTCAAATCCTAGGCCAAACTATGAGACAACGAGTTGTCCATGGAAAGGTAAAACGTCAGGGAGGCTTACCGAGTGCTATTCCTCCGTGGGGAGGTGCGCCGCACCGGAGTGCGCGAAGTAGTTCCGCAAATCCGGAGCATTCTTGTGGTGTGAGCTGGAAAGTGTTAAAACACCAGACCGTGAAGGGCTTCTACGTTGAACGAACCTCGAGGACTTCTTTGAATATGTACTCTTGTAGGTTGGCATCGTGAATCCTCACGGACCCTCCAGCGATTTCCATCCCGTTCAAGACGAGATCGTAATGTTGTCCTCGTACCTATGGCGTAAAATTATTAAACCCACGTCCTGTTGATGACCGTACCAAACATACCTTCATGAAATCTCCTTGCTGCAGAGCGGGTATGTCCTCGATCATGGGGGCTGTGAACGGGTGATGGGTGCTAGTCCATTTCCGACCGTGAGCGAGGAACTCTTTGTCTGGGTCGTTGGGAGTAAATAGGGGGAATTCAGTGACCCAGAGGAATTCGTCGGTGCCTTGGACAATGCTGTCGGAAGCTGTCGCGAGTAATTTAGCTGGGAATACATACCGGCAACAACAATTTCTGGCTCACCAGCGTAAAGTTGAGCTATCTTTGACCGAATTCGGCCAAGGGGCGTCCACCCTCCCTGTCGACAGATCAGTCATAATCTAGGCTGTGCTGTCAGGATGCTCACGGAATATCGAAAGGGTCTCGCTGCCACGCAGATGTGATAATCATGGTCTACATCTTTCTTCAGCCCCTCGATCACCTTCACAATATCGGCCTTGTTATTGCCGTTGAAGTAGATGGTGCGCAGCTTGCCTGAAAGCTCCTCCTGGTCCTTCACGGTAAAGTATGTGACCTAAATAAAGGGGGTAAAGGCTTGAATGAGGAGTCGGCGAAGACACACGAACCGAATTTCGGAACGATAGCGACTCATTAGGGTGTTGTTCTACGAAGTACTTTGTGATAGTGGTTGAGACAGACGAATCCGTTTGAGGGACGATAAAGGCTTCGAGGCTGATGCCTTGTTCGCTCAAGTGCCGTCGTGCAGAGTCCGAGAGATACCGCGTAATATCCACAAGCTACGAAGGGAATCAGAGAGAAAAATAACACGAAGCAAAAGCGTACCTCAACTGGAAACCGAAGGTCGGGCTTGTCGGAACCGTACTGGAAGAGAATCAGGCCAAATCCATTCAAAAGAGGGTCAACAACAAACCCTCGACATGACTTGCTCATATGTAAGAACCTTGATCTTTTCTCTGGAGGGTTTTTGTTCCGCGATAGGCGCCCCTCGTTCTGTCTTCCAGACGTTTTCAATAATCCTCTCTACGACCTCCCGGACCTCAGCGCCACCAATCCGCCAATTTCGCTGACGGTCCATAAGTGAGAGACCCTGGCCCCCCCAAGATACGAAGGCCATCTCTAGATCCACCTGAGTAAACTCAGGCTGCCGGTCCGAGCGACCGTCCTCGTCCCGGAAACATCTTGCGAATTGGTAGTATTTTTCAATCCCACCTGAGCACATGAGAAGTTGTTTGGGCTGCTGAGGTGATTGAGAGAGAGCGTAGAAATGCGGTTGGATTGTAGAGTCGTCGCCCTCAGAAGGGGAAGGAGATGCATCCTTGGGGAGCGTGGAGGTACGTGTTGGGACGAGATACTCGCGAGCACCCTCAGGAGTCGTTTTAAGGAGCATGGGTGTCTCGACTTCAACGAAGTCTGGGCGATGCATTAGACATCCTTCGCCGATGAACATGGTAAATATGTACCTAACCCATTAAGGCCCATACGTATTATATTTGATACGCGACTTCTTTTGTGTAGATTGGCAGCTAGAGCGGGTCTTCGAAGGTCGAGATATCGGTGCTCTGCACGTATTGCGTGATTAGGCTGAGGCGAAACGTTGGAATGGGGCATCTGATCAAAGTAAATTAATTCACCTGATTGAACTCGTCGTGTGGAGCAAAGGGTAATTCGGTATCCGCCGCATTGAGAACTTGAACTCGATTGACCAGTACCTCGACTGCACCGGTAGGTTCCTGTGCACCAAAGGGGTTAATTAAATACTTTCCCTAAACTAGTAGCGCTCACATCGCGTCGGATCGCGGAACCTCTTCGCAGACTCACTGCACCCTGAACCACCACAACGGATTGCAGAGGAACATTGTCAAGGCTGGAAAGTGGGGTGCTTGAATTTTCAGAAGGTTTTATGACAAGTTGAACACGACCATGCGCGTCTTGCAAGACATAGAATTTGAGGGAGGTCCCTACTTGGCTGTTGACGACCGTTGGATCATCAATACTAGTTCGAAACTTGTGTAACAGAAATTTGGTGCATACCGTTTCGATACAAGCCAACCGCACAATGTCACATTTCGTCCTTCGTGACTTTGATTCAGGTGTCCGCAATTATGAGTCTTTGAAGGATAGGCGCCTATTATTGACGCGTTAAAACACTCTACCTTGCTCTGATCCACCGCTTAGCTACCAAGATGAGCAGTTGGTTTCAATTTGGTCACCGTGACAGCCGAATACGTTCGAGAGGAAATGGACAATGTGGTCAGCATGAGTCCGTAGTTGGACCACGCAGTAATCGGTGATAAAGGCGCGTGTATTGCATGCATGCAGGTCGCTAGCTGAGTCCACCGGCGCATGATGAGAACAAAACAGCCGGGAACAAGACAAAACGACAGCCCAGCCTCACATAGATTCATTGGTATGGGTTCTCGGCGACAAGATGCTTTTACGTGAGCTCTCCCCGAAACAATTCTGGTGATGAGCCACGCACGTACGGGGATGTTGGACCAAGTAAATAATGGGAGTCTTCTTTCCAACAGAAAAACGTGATGCAGACCGATTTTGACGGACTAGGTCCATGTGGACGTCTTTGGTTCTCATCATCACTGAACAATCTCATTGGCGGGCTGCGGTCCCATGCCAGGGTTATGCAGCCAACGCACACCTCCGCTGGTGGTTCTAACGAGGACAGAGAACAACATGAGGCTGTGTTGTGGAAACGATCACCAATCCAGCTATGCTCTTACGTTGATGGGATAACATAATACTGAGAGTGCGCTCGAATATTGTATTGTAGCATTTTTCCACCGGGAGGGTTATAAGGCTATGCGTAGAAGAGATTGACTCAGCCATTTCCGACACTCTTTCATGCCCCACACTCACAGTCGATGGCGGGTCCATCGTCCTGGACAGCAAGACGAGAGGTTATGACAACCACATACACGGGACAGAGCATATTAGAGGAATCTCGCAGTGCCCAGGCCTATCTGGACGTCATAGCAGTCGTCCCAACTCCCCGCAGACGGGTAGGACCTGTTCTTCGACCCGCTCCCTCTTCATATGTCACAACCTTCTCCCAAAAGAATACACTAGCACACCGTGGCCGTGTCTTCCCGGCCACTAGGAGTTATGAGCTTCGCAATGCGCCGTTTCGTACTCCACAGCTCACTTCGGTACCATTGGTTTTCTTTACTATGGTTTTCTCATTGGCGAACCGTGGCACGATGGAGGGTGGTAAGCAGAATTTTCCGGGAATGCGCCTAAAGATGGCACCAAAACTGGAGAGAGAGACAAACCCCTACTCCTCGTTGCCCAGTCTCGCAGCACAAGCCGGGGGTTTTTTTTCGGCATATCTAGAGCGCTACTCTGTGACATACTCTTCGGGTTGTCGTTTTCGCTTGAGCGAGGCCGAGGACGTGCTCCGTGCAATTACCAAATTTAGTACCATCCTTCTAGGGCGATGCAGCTCCTTGGGCCATTATGAAGGCTGTCAATCTCTCCTTCCCCTTTCTCGATGACACAACACTGCGCATCTAGCATAGTAGATGAGCGCCGCCCTCGGCTTGATTACTACTTACAACCGACGGCGAGTGCGCACTCTGTCTTCGAAGGGCACCATCTCCAACT
>Ga0307513_10005658_pt1 | contig 16461 bp, 12 predicted proteins | sample 15_EM_MG_FD_202174 | JGI IMG/M metagenome (GOLD analysis project Ga0307513, IMG submission 202174) | Populus trichocarpa ectomycorrhiza microbial communities from riparian zone in the Pacific Northwest, United States - 15_EM | ecosystem: Host-associated > Plants > Roots > Unclassified | place... | reverse complement strand
AGACCTCCTCTTTAGTGAGTAGTGATTTTTTCGCTACTCCAATGAAACAACCTCTGAAAGCTCCTGTAAAACTTTAAGCGCGATCCAATGGTATTATCAAAAGTTATGGCCCTTTTGAGCCGGTATTCTGGTCAGGCGAGACTAGACCTCCTTTTCAATGAGTAGCGATTTTTTCGCTACTCCAGGAAAACAACCTCTAGAAACTCCTATAAAACTTTGAGCGCGATCCAACAGTCGAATAAAACTTTATTGCCCTTTTGAGTCTTAATCTAGTGAGGCGTGAATAGACCTCCTCATTAGTGAGTAGCGATTGCATCGCTACTCTAAGGAAAACGACCTCCAGAAACTCATGTAAAAACTTGAGCGCGAACCAACGACCGGATCAAAAGTTAAGGCCCTTTTGAGCCGGTATTCTGATCAGACAAGACTAGACCTCCTCTTCAGTGAGTAGCGATTGTGTAGCTCCTCCAAGAAAAACGACCTTAGGAAACGCCTTTAAAAATTTGACTGCGATCCAACGTTCGGATCAAAAGTTAATGCCCTTTTGAGCTGTTATTCTTGTCAGGCGTGACTAGACCTCCTCATCAGTGAGTAGCGATTCCATCACTACCCCAAGGAAACTGACCTCCGGAAACTCCTATAAAAACTTGAGCGGGATCTAACGGTCACATCAAAAGTAAGGCCCTTTTTGAGCCGGTATTCTGGTCAGGCGAGACTAGACCTCTTCTTTAGTGAGTAGCGATTTTTTCGCTACTCCAACAAAACGACCTCTAGAAACTCCTGTAAAACTTTAAGCGCGATCCAATGGTATGATGAAAAGTTATGGCCTTTTTGAGCTGTTATTGTAGTCAGGCATGACTAGACCTTCTCTTGAGTGAGTAGCGATTGTGTAGCTCCTCCAAGAAAAACAACCTCCGGAAACTCATGTAAACATTTGAGCGCGATACAATGGTCAGATGAAAAGTTATGGCCCTTTTGAGTCTTTATTATAGTCACGCGTGATTAGTCCTCCTCTTCAGTAAGTAGCGATTCCATAGCTACTCCAAGGAAAATGACCTCCGGAAACTCCTGTAAAAATTTAAACGCCATCTAACGGTAGTATCAAAAGTTATGGCACGTTTCAGTCATTATTCTGGTCAGGCGTGACTAGACCTCCTCTTCAGTGAGTAGCGATTGCATAGCTCCTTCAAAGAAATCGACCTCCGGAAACTACTTTAAAAATTCAAGCGCGATCCAATGGTCGAATCGAAAGTTAATGCCCTTTTGAGTCGTTATTCTGGTCAGGCATGACGAGACCACCTCATTAGTGAATAGCGATTCCATCACTATCCCAAGGAAAAGGACCTCGTGATCACGTGGTTATGCAACCCATAATCAAGATTGAGATATGATCATGGAAAGCCGAAATAGGTCTGATAGGAGTGTGACACAATGGAAACCTGCCTCACAGCACCAACACTATTGGAATGAAGTAGATTGAAGCCACAAAGCTAGTTCATTTTTTATATGTCAGATTCAGTTTGTTCAAGAACTGAAGAATGCAAGAATCACTCTCACAAGTTAAAACTGAAAAATTCAGAAGTAATATTCATCAATGGCTGCTAGAATTTTGGTTAAATGAGTTTAAATAATTCTTGAAAAATAACCCTAATGGATCTACCCTTGTGGGCTGAACCAACCCACATACAAAACTTACCCAAAAACCCTAAACTAAAACGCCCATAACCTGATCCAAATAAGCCTTGGATCCTAACTCAAAACAAAGTTTTAATTAAGCCCAAACATGAAAGAAAATAATAAAAATAACTAATCTATCATTAAATAGCATCAGCCCTTCTTTCCTTGTTTAGCTAGGATGAATAAGGAATCCTTATAAGAAAAGGGTTCTGGAACATTAATGAATCGTTGCTACTCTTGGAAATTATATTGCAGTTCATTAAAGATCCTTGTGGAACTAGGAAATTCCCAAAACAAGCTCTCATATCCTTGTAGAAAAAGGATCCTTGCCAAATAGGAAGTCCACAAGTCAAAAAGAAGTAAATAACAGAATTTGTATAGCTCGTTTTGACCTCTATCGCAAGTCCTTTTGAACTCTGATTCACCTGAACATTTACCCCAACATAGACAAACACCTCTGGAATCTTTAGGTAAAGTTTCAACTGGATCCAATGGTTAGATTTGGAGTTATGCGCAATAGTGTAAAACTGGATGGTAGAAAAGTTTATGCCAAAATCTGAATCTGACCTTGCTTGGGTTGTATCACAAGGCTGAACCGTATTATGTTTCAAAATCCTTTTCTTATTAGAATTCCTTATTCATCCTAGGTATATAAAGAAAGGAGAGTTGTTGGTATTTAATGACAGATTAGTTATTTTTTTTATTTTTTTCTTTCATGTTTGGGCTTAATTAAAATTTTATTTGCAACTAGGATCTAAGACTTGTTTGGATCAAAGTTTGGACTTACTAGTAAAAGTTTTTGGGTCAGTTTTGTGGGTTGCGGCTATTAGACCTGTTTTGGCTTTCCGAGACCAGATCTCAATCTTTTTTGATCAAATGTAAGTATTGTATAGATCAAAAAGAGCAAGACAAACTTGCAGTACAAGTTGGAAACCAGCAATACAAAAAGGACATACAAATCCATGCAAAGGGAACAGGCTCCCTTGAACAAACCAAAGCAAGACAAGCTTGCAAAACAGAAAATAAAGGGAATAGACTCCCTTGAATAACCTAATCAACGGGAACAGGCTCCCTCAAAGTAGCATCACAAAGAAACATTTGCCTGCAAACAAGAGGCATAATTCCTTCCAACCCAGCAGAGTGGAAGCACAGGTAGAACCTCCAACCATGATCCAACCAGTAGCTGCCCCTACTCACAAAAGAGGTAGAGCAGCAGTGGAGAAAAACCTCATCAACCGGCCATCCACACCAGCAGACCAGCCCTGCACTAGCGGCAGCATAGTAGCAGTAGCGAACCCGTAGCCTAAGCATGTGGGGAGAGAGCCTCACCCAGGTTCACAGCAGCATCAAGCCCCTGCAAGAAGGCAACCAAGCCACCGACCATTCTTCATGACCTGCAACAACCAGCAGGACCCAGAAGCAGACCAGCAGCCCAGCAGCAACCTGCAGCCGAAGACAACAACTGCAGAAGGCAGCCAGCTAGCAACCAACCCAAGAGATCTAGAAGCCAGCAACAATAAGCCCAGCATGCAAATTATCTCACCAGGCAGCAGAAACCGCAAGCAGCAGACCAACAAAGCTATCACAGCCACAGACCCAAGAAGGGCTCCCAAGAGAGGATAGGCTTCCCAAAACAAAGCAACCAGAGCTGAGGGAATAGACTCCTACATCAAACATTGAGCAAGAAACAAGCCTACCACCAGGCCCCAGCCATCAACGCAGCAGACAAGAAAACATCCAGCAGAATGGGCAGCAACAACCTGCAACCCAAACCAGCAATCCAAAACAGCACAGCAACAGGCAGAACTATGACTGCACCAACAGGAAGACAGGCCTACAAAGGCAACACCAGAATACAATACTATAAAAAACCTAAATAGACACAAGGATATAGTCCTTGGCCACCAATCCGCAATAGCATAATATATCAAAGGAAGGAGGATGGGGTTGAAGCTGTGCCTCCCTGGATTCTGGAATCAGCTGAGGAGGAGCTGTTGGAAGGACCAATCTTGCCAGACATTCCTGGTCTGCCAAAAGTAGAGGCTGCGACTTTGCTCCTTGTCAAGTATTGCCTCCGTGGAGGTAATGTGGTAGCAGTGTCAAGGCAATCTTTAGAGACTAGAACAACCTGAGGAGAGTCAGCTGAAACATCAGGGGATCTAGGCTGAGAAGCCATTTTTACCCGTTTGCGCACAGAACGATCAGCTCACTCTTCAACAGCTACAGCTGCCTCAGCAGCCATTGGATCAACCTCCGGTTCTCCTTGAGGTTCCTCCCTGAAGGACTGCTTTTCAACAGCCTCTGTATCAGCTGAGGGAGTAGTGCATCCGGAGGGAGTAGAAGCTGTTGGGGGGGGGGCTTTTTGCGCTTATGACTAGAAGATTTAGTGCAAGCATAATTGGAATGTCCTAGAGTTTTACATTGCTTGCAAAACCGTGGCAAAGATTCATATGACACTACCTGGGATATGGAAACACCATTGGGGAGGGTGATGTTGATCAATGATGGTAAGTCAGGAAGTAAATCAACCTCAACCAGCACTCGGGCATAAGAAAGCCGAGTCATAGAGGCTGTTGGAGAATCAACATGCACTGGTTTCCCTATCACACTTGCTAGTTTAGAAAGACACAATGGTGACCAGCACTGAAGAGGAAAATTAGGGAATTTGACCCAAACTGGTAGCCGAATCATATCAGAAGTATCAAAATCAAAATAATCAAGCATATGTTTTAATATCAAGAGCCGGCCAAACACATGGTAAGGCCCTCCATTGAGCACAACAAGCATGTCCAATTCAGAAGTAAACTTGAAAATAAGCCACCCAGAATCATGCATGGAGAAATTCACATTACATTTCCAGGTAGAATGAACATATTTAGAGATGGACGTATATCCTGGAAACTTCCTAGCTATGAACCCAATTAAACTAAACTGCCACAATTCTTTATACCCTCCCAAATCAGAGTCTAGGAAATGACAGGACGATGTAACAGTGAACTCAGTGAAATGCACCAAAGAGGAAGACGATGGAACTGTGGTACCTGGATGGTGGTGAGGGGGAGAAATCCCAGGGTTCCCTGAAGGAGCTGTACCATGTAGTGGGGAAGACAGCGAAGGACCAAGGTTCGCTGAAGAGGCTTGGCCTTGTGTTGGGGGAGTCGGCGAAGGAGCAATTCCAACCATCGGGTTACCAGCGCCAAACCGAGAGCTCAGAGAACCAATCTCAACAGAGGGACCACGTCGTGGTCTAATAGAGACAGGGGAGGTTGAAGGATGTGCACAGGGCTTAGAGGAAGATGATAGAGGAGCAGCTGGGGGTGTGCACTGGATGTCCCTCTTTCGATTCTTCGTGCGAACCCTAGCTTCACAATTGGAATTAACAACATCTGCAAGAGTAATTGTTGTTCGTGGAGGGACAGAGGGGGGTGAGATGGACCGAGATGGACCAGAGGAGTGATGTCCACGTGGGGAAACACTTCGTCTCAAAGTTCGCTGGGCATTTGATGAAGAAGGGTGCGTCTTGCAGGAATCATAATCACGCTGGGCAAACCGCAGCACCGATGATTTTTTCTTAGACTTGGCCATGAATTAATTATGCCAAGAGACCAAGAGAAGAGCCAATGAGAGTGCAAAGAACAAGAGATGAAACGTTGCACGAGAAAATGGAGAACGTGAACAGTAGCGAATTTTCCACTTCCTGCAACCAAGAGCTTCTCTCTCTTTCTTTCTCACTCTCAATCTTGATTGTGGGTTATATGACCACGTGATCACGAGGTTTGCATTACAATTGGAAAGCAACGTCAGTGTTTTGTGTCATTGATTAGTTGTTTTCAAACATTTTTTGAATCTGCAAAATTTGAGAGAGTTGATGCCTCTTTCAATGCCTTTGTCTTGGACCGAGTCGTTGGCCTATTTGGAACATGTAATTGGTCATTGCTGATGTTTATGAGCTAATCCACATCATGAGGTGCCTACAGAAGTGTCACCCCATACTCTGACCCTGTGTATTAGACTTAGATGATTTGAGCAGTGATGATGGGGATGCTAGGGTCATCTGATACAGTTTTAGAGATAATGTGGTTGCATTGGTATGCTAGGAGAAGAGTTTGAGAGAGTTGGGGGTTGTGAGCCATTTCAGGAAAGGAGGATGATGAGATAGTCAGGCTTTGGTTGCGAAGGGTAAAACAATCTATGAATTAGATAGTTATATGCCCGCAGGATTGTGTGTGGATTGTGCTACCCAGTTGCTATCAAATATAGCCTAGACTTGGTGGGATATTGTTAGGGAGAGACGAGTTGGTAAGGTCTTGGTTTGAGGGGATTTCAAAACAGAATTTGAGAACTGCTATTACTCCCAACAGGGTGAGATGACAATGCCGGAGTATAAGAGGCAATTTTAGGACCTCTCGATGTTCGCCTTTATTTATCTATATATTGAGCAGCATCAAATAGATAGGTTACGGGATGGACCTAGACAGGATCTGAAGACAGGATTAGTTGTCTTATAGTTTCAAGTTGTAAGAGATTTTATTGAGGTTGCGCAGTCTTTAGAGGCTACAATTTGTGAGGGGTAGCAAAGTGGTATGGAGTTGGAGCATGTGTGGACTGGAAAGAGGAAGGAGTTCCTTTTCAAGTAGACCTCCCTTTTTTAAGAAGGGGAAAGTAAGGTTGTTTGTTCAGTTTAGACGTAGAGGGAGTAATTTTAGGTTTGGTGGGACTCTGAGTGAAGCTAAACAGGGGATTCAAGGGAGATTTACTGGAGGACAGTCACGCTTACACGTCAGTTACTCATATGGAGCAGCAGAGGGATCCAAGACACCCCGAAGATTGCTTAGCTATTCCTAGTAGATGTTATATCTATAGACAAGGACATAAATGAAAGGAGTGTCCCTATATAGATGAAGTTTTTTTATCATTGTGGTGAGGCAGGGCATCATAGGCAAGAATGGCCCCTCCGAGCTGCTGGTCAGCAGGGACATAATTACTAATGCAGAGTCAACAACATTTTGTGATAATTGACAGACCCGGTAGGCTTGTTCAGTTTGGAGCGAGTGCCAATAGAGGTCGACCACGAGGACAGAAGAGGACTCAAGGGAGAGTTTTTCATAAGACTCGGGAGGATATTTGAGTTGCCACAGAGATAGTAGCAGGTACATTATTAATTAATACTTTGTTTTTACTTAGGATCCAAGGCTTGTTTGGATTAAGTTATAGGCTTTTCAGTTTAGGGTTTTGGGTCAGTTTTGAGTGGACCTCATATAAGTCCACATAAGGGGTCCATTAGGGTTCATTTTTCAAGAACTATTTAAACTAATGTAAGCCAAAATTTCGGCACCTTTGATGATTATTACTTCTGAGTTTTTTAGTATTAACGTGTGAGAGTGATTCTTGCATTCTTCAGTTCTTGAGAACTGAATCTGACTTATCGAAGATTCACTAGCTTCGTGCCGTCATTCTACTCAATCCAAAAGTGTTGGTGCCTTGGGGCAGGTTTCCATTGTGTCACACTCCTATCAGACCTATTTCGGCTTCCCAGGATCAGATCTCAATCTTAATTGTGGGTTGCGTGACCACATGATCACGAGGTTCGCATCAGTTGGTATCAGAGCTAGGCTCCGAAACAAGGTCATATCCTTCTGTTATTTTGTTTTTTTAGTGTTCCTTTAAGTTTTTCAGTGTTTGTGTCCATCTTGTTCTTCGTGTCTGCGTCATCTAAGCAAAAAAAAAAGTTATATTTCATCTTGTTACTATCTCTAATCATATCAATATATTAAAAAGAAAAAAAAAGAAAGAGAGAGAGGGATTAGTTGAAAATTGTAGGATCATTCAATTTTTACAGCAGAAACACAACTCTTGGTGAACCATAAGCAAACCACCTCAGAATCAATTGACACTTCATATTCCATCTATAGTGGGTGAGATATTTTTTTCTGATATTTTTTTCTTGAGGTTTTAATTCGAGGTTCAATTCTGCTGCAGAAACACTACTCTTAGTGAACCATAAGTAAACCACCTTAGAATCAATTGAAACTTCATATTCTGTGTATTGGGGATGATATCGCACCATATATTAAATTTGGGATTATTTTGATATCGGCTTCTGGAGGTTTTAATTGGAGGTTCAATTCTGCCGCAAACTGATCATACAAGGGGTTTGGGTACCTAAACATAAGAGAACGACCTATAAATTGAGGTTTGTTGTTTGTTTAGTATTATAATACTAAATATTGAATTTGAGGTCATTTCGTGATTGTTTGGTCTAGGTTTCAAATCTGTTACATAAAAATTGCGTAACAGGTTAGATTTGCGTCAAGTTTCAAAACATGATCCTTACTATTTAGTTTTGTCCAAATCTTTTTGTTTCTATTATATTTGGGTTAACTAGGAGTCAAGTAACTGTTTTTGCTAATATTCGCTTCTGTTTTATTTCATGTCTTCGTTTCGTCCACAATTCGTACGAATTTGCATTGCTACTCGCAAAATCGTAGTTTTGTTTTGCATTGTTTTCAGTACGAGTCTGAAAATTACAATTAGAGCACGCTGTGAAGGCTACTGACTTTATTTGTTGATTTCAGTTCCTAAAGAACCAAAAGAAAGCAAATTGTGAGGTAAAAGGCGTAGTGAGCTTATTAGAGTGAAAACCTTGATTTTTTTTTTTGATACACGAGAGGTGTGAGGATATATTTTGTGCTACTAACCAAATTTTACAGATTCAAAGAATGTCTGAAAACAACGAATCACCGACACAAAACGCTGATGTAGCCTTCCAATTGCAGGCCATAGGCCAGCAACTTGAGCTGTTGTATAGAACGTACAAGGATCTGAAAGATGATGTGAATTCAATAAAGCAACAGAATAGTGCGGTTGATCACCGAGGAAATACTATGGCCGTACATAATGTCGGATCTGATTTTGAAGAGTTTGTTGACGAAAATGTAGATGCGGGTGAAGATGACAATGATTTTGCATCTGCTGGACAAGGAATCAGGTCTGGACCGAACAGGGCTAGGAGGAATGTGAATTTCCGTGGCATGGGCACTTATGAAGATATAGATGGGGACTTGGTGATACGATCCAGGCAAGGTCAAATTCGGATTTTGACGTAAAAGTGCAACTATCCAAGTTTAAGGCAACAATCATAATTCTCAATTCGACTGTTGGATTGGGCTGAAATTTTACGTGGAATCTCCTGACATGTTGTCCTACCTTGGGTTAAAATTTCAGGCCAATCGGAGTTCGGGAAGGCATCTCAATACAGGTCAACAGAGGCTGTACGAATTTTGTTATTTACTTCCTTTTGAATTGTGGACTTTCTATTTGGCTAGGATTCTTTTCCTAAAAGGATGTGGCAGCTTATTTTGAGAATCTCCTAATTCTACAAAGATCTTTAATGGGCTGCAACACATTTTCCAAGTGTGGCAAGGATTCATAAATGTTTTAGAATCCTTTTCTTACAAGGATTCCTTATTCATCCTAGCTACAAAAAAAAAAAAGAAGATTTCAGAATTAATTCTACCTTCAGATTTGATTCTCCTAGCTTGTATGGGACTTCTAAAGGGCAACAAATCTGATCCTATTATATTTAGGAAATTAAATTCGGATTTATTATTGTTATTATTATTTTCTTCTTAGTTTAGGGTTTATTTATATTATTTGGGTTTAATTGTAAGTGGGCATCATATAAGTCCACATAAGGGGTCGTCCATTAGGATTTATTTTAGTTTGGAGTCACTATAAATAAGGGCATAACTAGACATGTAAGGTTACATAATTTTCAGATAAATAAACTTCTTTGCTGCACTTGTTGTGTGTTGGTGGGATAATCTCCCTTCCTTGGTTCTCTAAAGAACTGAAAACGACTCATCAAAGAACAACTGTCTTCGTGGCGTCATCCTTATACTTCTCGTTCGCGAATCAATATTTGTTGGGTGGGGGTCTCCGTTTCCAATAGTGCTGGTGCCTGGGTACAAGTTATCTTTATGTCACACTCTTATCAAACCTGATTACTTGGCTTTCCAGGAATTGGTGTCTTTGCGTGTGGGTTGCGTGACCATGTGATCACGAGGTTCGCATCATCGGGAAGGTTTCCGGCAGCCTAGAAACCGAAGGGATTTCATGTATTGTGATGAGGTGTTATGGCCAGCGGGACCGAAGGCCTCGTGGCTCACTTGACTTCATTCTAATAATGCTATTGCCTTGGGGTAGGTTTCCATTGTATCACACTCTTATCAGACACTTTCAGCTTTTCCAGTATTAGATCTCAATCCTGATTGTAAATTACGTGATCACGAGGTTCGGGCTACTAGAAAATTATCAAGCAAAGGTTGTAAGGCTTAACATATGTAGTAGAAAATGGAAAGAAAGAGGTGGAGGTGGGGGAGTACTCCAGTGGCAACTTTTTTTATGTTTTTCCAAAGGAATTACCTGGCTTTCCACTAGAAAGAGAAATTGAAGTTTCTATTGAAACTTTGCCTAGAGTTACTCCTATAGCCCAAACACCTTATAGAATGGCACCAGCGAAATTGGTGGAACTAAAGGTGCAGTTGCAGGAATTACTTGATAAAGGATTAATCTGACCAAGAGTCTTGTAGTGGGGGCCACTAGTGTTATTCATTAAGAAACAAGAAGGAACCCTATGACTCGACCTTGTATTGATTACCGACAATTGAATGAAGTGACTATCAATAATAAGTATCCCCTTCCAAGGATAGATGACTTATTTAATCAACTAAAAGGGACGCAAGTGTTCTTGAAGATAGATTTAAGGTCGAGATATCACCAAATAAGGATAAAAGAGCATGATAGACATAAAACAACATTTAAGACGTGTTATGGACATTATGAATTTCTGGTAATGTTGATTGGGCTGACAAATGCTATAGCAATTTTTATGGACTTGATGAATCGAGTCTTCCGACCACTTCTAGATAAATTTGTGGTACTGTTCATAGATGATATTTTAGTTTATTCTATTTTAATGAAGAGCATGGACAACATTTAAAGGAAGTTTAGAGACATTGAGGAAGAACCAGTTAGTTATATGTTAAGCTGAGTAAATGTGAATTTTGGCTAAATAAAGTGGTGTTTTTAGGTCATGTGATATCAGCAAAGGGGATTTGTGTGGATCCTAAAAAGGTAGAGGTTGTGTTGAGATGGGAAAGACCCACAGAAATTCATAGTTTTATGGGATTAGCTGGGTACTACTATATAAGGTTTGTAGAAAGATTTTCAACTATAGCCTCTCCTATGACATGGTTAACTTGGAAAGGAATTAAGTTTAAATGGTCAGACGAGTGTGAAGAAAGTTTTTAAAAATTGAAGAAGAGATTGACTCCAGCCTTAATTTGACACTTCTAGAGGGATAGGATGGCTATATGATGTATAATGATGCATCAAGCAAAGGGTTAGGTTATGTACTTATACAATATGGAAAAGTGGTTGTTCATGCTTTTAGGCAATTGAAGTCACATGAAGTGAATGACAATACATGACTTCAAGTTAGCAGCAACAGTGTTTGCATTGAGAATTTGGAGACACTCTTTGAATAGGGCACAAGTACAAATTTTTACAGATTATACGAGTTTAAAGTACTTGATGTCCCAAAAAGAATTAAATATATGGCAAAAAAGATAGATATAATTGATCAAAGATTATGATGAAATCATTGATTATCATCCAAGAAAAACTAATATGGTGGTAGATGCATTAAGTTGCAGAAATAAGGTAGTTATTGGGGACTACTGGTAGGAGGTTAGAGGGAATTGTTGGAGCTAGCTAGTTTAAAGGTGGATTTGGCTAAGAGAAAAATGTATCATTGCTGGCAAAGATTGTGGTACAACCATTTTTAAAGGGTTGAATAGTAGAAGCCTAAAAAATGGACGTGGAAATGGAAAAGATGAGGAAGAAAATGGAGACAAAGCAGAATTTCTCTTTTAGAGTATTGGAAAATGGGATGTTAATAATGGGAAAAAGAATTTTTCTACTAGATGATAAGACCTTAAAAGATGAAGTACTTAGTGGGGCACATGATTCAAGACTTGCAGTGTAGAGATTTGAAGAAATACTATTGGTGGCCTAGGATGAAGAGAGAAATAGCGGAATATATGGCAAAATGTGTAGTATGCCAGCAAGTAAAAGGTGGAACATCAGCGACCTGCAAGGCTATTACAACTGTTTTTTATTCTAGAGTGGAAATGGGAACATAGTTGATGCGAACCTCATGATCATGTGGTCACACAACCCACACGCAAGACACCAATTCCCGGAAAGCCAAGTAAAGGTGATTGACTTGAAATTTTAACCCAAGGTAGGACAATATGTCAGGATACTCCATGTAAAATTTCAACTTGATCTAACGGTCGGATTGAGAATTATGATTGTTGTCGTAAAATTGGATAGTTGCACATTTTACATCAAAATCCAAATTTGACCTTTCCTGGATCGTATCAATAGTACTATGGATTTTATATCCGGGTTACCAAAAAGAAAGAAAGGTAATGATGCAATCTAGGTGATTGTGAATAGATTAACAAAATCTGCTCTATTTCGTTGATGAAAATGAATGATTCCATGGATAAGTTAGCCGAATTATATGTCAATGTGGTGGTTAGACTTTATGGAATTCCAATATCTATTAGTTTCAGATAAAGACCTATAGTTCATTTTAAGATTGTGGTCTAGTATACAAAATGCTTTGGTTACAAAATTGAACTTCAGCATTGCTTTTCATCTGTAACCAAATTGTCAATTCGAAAGGAAAACTCAAACATTAGAGGATCTATTGAGATCTTGTATACTGGAAAGATCAATTACCACTAGTAGAATTTGCTTATAATAATAGTTATAGGCCACTATTGGTATTGCACCTTATAAAGCTATGGGAGGAAGTGTTGCACTCCTATCTGTTAGGATGAAGTTGGTGATGGGAAGTTGTTGAAGCCAGAGTTAATACAAATAACTACTGACAATGTGAAGTTAATAAAGGAAAGGATGAAAGAAGCACAAGATAGACAAAAGAGTTATGCTGATAATCATAGAAGACCATTGGAATTCGTGGTGGAAGATTAGATGAATTTAAAGGTTGCATAGTGGAAAAGTATTATCCGATTTGGAATGAAAGGCAAGTTAGCACCCATATATATATTTGGCCTTTTAAAGTTATAGAAAGAATCGAGCTTGTTGTTTATCATTTGATGTTGCCTCCACAAATGGCAAGGATCCATAACGTGTTTCATGTCTCGCTACTTCAAAAAGTAGAAGTGGAACATGAGTTTTGCCACAAGTGCCAATAGAGATCAAGGAATATTTGATGCTGAAGGTAAAAAGGCAACGAGGATTTTAGAATGAAGCGATAAGGAATTGTGAAATAAAAAGGTCCCTTTAGTGAAAATATTATGGAAAAGATCCCAAATTGAAGAAGAAACTTGGGAAAAGGAATCTGAAATAAAGAGGAAATATCCAGAATTGTGTACTCTCATAGGTATGAATTTCAATTTCGAGGAAGAAACTTTATATGAGGGGAGAATGTAAACCTCTGTGAATAAAAAATAAGTTAAATGAAAAAAATAAATATTTATCTCATGGGAATAATTATTGATAGGAGAAAATAAACTATAGCTCCAGTTATGATCTAATAACCGAATGGTGTTCCAATTTGAATTCAACTAGCATCTCTTTTCTAAGCTTAGCCCTCTCTTTGTCTTCTCAATTTCAGTAGTTAAACTCATCAATCAATCATTTGATTTATATGATAGGCCTGCATTTAAAATAAACATTTACCATAAATTAAAGGTATCTTATATTATCAGACTTGTTATTATAAAACATGCTCTAGTTAAGGAGTTCATGATACTTCAAGTGCAAAATGATGATATAAAACCTTGATAAAAATACACTTTTAAGTACTAATCATTGAACAAGAAAATTCATATTTAGTTGGACCAGATCTTTTATTGGTACTAACATCTTTAATTATGGTGTAGTAGAAATTCAATGTATAGAAACAAACAGAGTGATCAAAGTGAATGGGCAACGCTTGAAACCTTTTTATCAAAGTTTTAAAAATTTATGTTCTTGAAGCTCAGACGTGGGAGATGGGAAAGAAAGAAGCGAACATGGGTGCTAGTACTGTTATTTCTCCAGGATTATATCAGATCTCAATCTAGATTGTGGGTTGCGTGACCACATGATCACGAGGTTCGCATTAGGTGCTTTCCACTTCATCAGCAACAAAGCCATTCAGAATGTAACAAGGGATGGTCAGCTTTTGACTTCACACAACCTGAGAATACAACTTCAGGAGGTGTTGCATGGCCATGACACTAAATTTTCTTAGTATTCTGATGCGATCAAAGGTGCTACTAAAGGTCATGTTCAATTAATTAGATCTGGAAGTATTGTTGAACTAGATGAAAGCAGAGGAATCAAGGTGCCTCTTGGGGAAGATGGGGTAGGTCAGGGGTAAGCAATTAATGCTAGTTCGGTCAATGTCAAAGAAAAGAAAGTTTCATAACAACAAATGGGTAAACAAGCAGTCCACTCTATCTTATTAGCCAAAGAAGAAAATATGTCACCTGCCTTGATACAACCAGAGTTATCACGCTCAAAATTTGAATTGGAAAATATGGCAAATCTCTTGCAAAGTGTGTCATTTACACATGTTAGTCCTCTACATCCTATTGTCTTAAGCAATATAACAGCTGCAAGTTAAACTTTTTAAACACTGTTAAAGGTGAGGTAAACTTGGATGTGAAAGCTGGTCATGCTTTACAAACAAACCAAAAATTGGTTGTGTTTAGGGTAAGCGGGTTCGTCCGCCGTTGCCCCTTGTAGGGTTTTAACCCTTTGTTGTATTTTTCTATTAATATACTTACCTTATCCAAAAAAAAAAAAGGAAATTTGTATTTTAGCGTAATTGTGCTTATTGTCCAATTTTACGGTAACAATCACAATTCTTAATCCAACTGTTGGATTGAACTGAATATTTACCCAGAGTTGCCCAGAATATTATTCTATTCTGGGGTAAAATGTCAGGTCAATTAAAGTTTGGAAAGCTTTGTGATATATGTTAGAACAATATGTATGAATTTTGTTATTTACTTCCTTTTAACTTGTAAACTTTCTATTTGGAAATGATCATTTTCCTACAAGGATGTGACATCTTGTTTTGGAAATTTCCTAATTCTACAAAGATCTTTAATGGGCTGCAACATAATCTCCAAGTGTGACAAGGATTCATTAATGTTCCAAAATCATTTTCTTCAAGGATTTCTTATTCATCCTAACTACACAAGGAAAGAAGAGCCGATGGTATTTAATTTCATATTGCTTAGCTTATTTTTGGGAGTTTTTTAATCCTACAAGGAAGGTTAAAGGAAGGCAACAAGGGTTTCCATGTTTTGAGAGCATTATTTAAAGCTACAATTAATTATCCTAAACAAATAAGAAAACTAAAGGGGAGGCAACTTCAGCAAACAATTTCCTAGCTTTTTGGATATCTAAAGGTTGTAACAAAGATCCTAGTGTTTCTAGGGGTTTGAAGGTACATTTCTTAACCTAAAAGTGGAGTCCATGTTTTTAGAGGATTCTTAACCTTTTTGAGGTGATTTTGATTGTCATTTGGTTTGTGTTTATGTTTACAAGTATGAAAATGTGTTTGGAGTGCTTGAAAAGTAGAGAGGTGCTTCTTTTTTTGTAGATTTTTGTTCTTAACCTCAAGTAAGGTGCTAATACCTTCCATAACCACAACTCGTCCCTTACCCTTGGAATGTCTGATAAGATCAGTACACCCTAATCAGGACCTTGAACCAAACAACTGGGTTGTGACTTCTTGACCCCACGATGTGACAAAATGGCTACTTCATTGAGGATTTCTATTTTTAACAGTATTGGACTAAGCTTTGTGTGTTTTATGTGATTTGGTGTGTTTTCACATTTGACTCCGTTTTTATTTTCATTTTATTTACGCTTTAGCATGTTTAATCATGTTCATGCATGTATGTTGGATATGGACGAGTCTTCACACATCACTAGCTCCTTGAGTGTTTGTTGTCGTGCAACAGCCATGGTGTTAAAGCAAGCTTCCTTTCGTAACCTGCGTAAAGTTTTTTCTATTTCGAGATCCAACTGCACTTAACTTTGATTAGTAGAACGGGTTACTGGCATAAATCATCAAGAAAACTCAAAAGAAACCAACCACACAAGAGATCGAAAACAATGCAAATTGTACGAAAATCCTACGACAAAAAACAAAAACTGCCTAAAAACCCTAGAAAACAGTGGAATTTGGCCTCAATAGTGTGGGGCTAGTGATTTTCACTAGTCCTGTTTAGAACGTCGTTTCACTTCAGGAAACAAAAGGCCGATACCTAATTCCACTAAAAAAAATGTTTTGAACAGTACTGCTGCCGTAATGAACAGTACCGCAACAAGCAAAAATCTGTTTTTTTTCAGAAAAAGAAATAACAATCACAGCAAATAAAAATAATAGCACAAGAATCAACTAAAATTACTTCCCCGGCAACGGAGCCAAAATTTGTTGCGATGTCGCGGTCGCACAAATTAATTACCCTAGCTTCAAGCACAACACACAAGATAGTATAGAGCAAGCAAGGGGTCGATCCCACGAGGAAGATTCAAGTCAAATTTTTATGCTAGATGATATGCAATTTGAGGGGGTTTGGACGTTATCTAGGCTAAAGCAAAAGAAAACAGAAAACTATCAAACGAAATTTAATAAAATCAAAAAATTATCAAGAGAACAAACCTTGGTCACAAGCACACATC